>ENA-ORUW01000774-ORUW01000774.1-human-gut-metagenome-genome-assembly--contig:-NODE-774-length-27213-cov-10.173724_pt1 | contig 27213 bp, 27 predicted proteins | sample MGYA00242088_ERZ509227 | MGnify/ENA primary metagenome ERZ509227 (study PRJEB26280, sample SAMEA2338816) | human gut metagenome | biome: human gut; feature: human-associated habitat; material: faeces... | reverse complement strand
GAAAGGTGAACATCAACCTGGGAACGGACGGCAGCATCTGCGGCGTCCAGTCCATCACGCGGCCGGACGGCAGTGTGGCATATGGCGTGGATACGCTCGTGTTTGAGGTGGACCAAAACGGAGATTACGATTTTTTCGTGTGGGACCGGTGCGGGAATCTTCTGAAGTACACCGTGCCGGTCGACAGCTTCGCAGCGCCCGTGCAGCCGAAACCTGCGTTCTCTGAACCGGAGGAGCCGAAGCAGGAACCCGAACCGGAGTCGAAGCCAGATCCGGAGCCGGAAGGACCGGCGGCACCGGTGGAGGTCCCTGTGCAGGAGGACGCCCGCGCGCTGACGCTGGCCGACCTTGCCTGTACGCTGCTCTCCATCCTGCTTGCCATCCTTGTGTGGCTGCGCGGGAAAAAAGACGGCGGTGAAGATGCAAACGATGAAGATGAACAGGTCGATGAGGACGTAGAAGAAGATGAGCCGCGGGGATACGCTGTCCAGAAAACCGTGAATGCGGTGCTGGCGGTACTGTCTGTGGTATTGTTCTTCCTCACACAGCCGCTCGTATGGCGTTTCCGCTTCGTAGATTGGTGGACGGTGTTGTTCGTGCTGCTGTGCGGCACGGCGCTGGCCATGCTCATCTGGCGCAGAAAATCGGAAGCAGGCGCCGAAGAAGACACAGATGAAGAGTAATAGGAGGAATGCACATGTATCTGTACACAAAATCAATTGCAATGACACTTTGCTCTGTAACGGCAGCGCTTGCCGTTGCCCTCACAGGCCTGGCGGAAGAAGCGTCCACACCGGACGCGTCCTCCATGCCGTACCCGGCGTCCCAAAGCCAGACGGCGGGTATGCCGGACAGCAGCACCGTACCGGGCCCCACAAGTGAAACGGCGCCGGGCGCCACCGGTACGGCGGACAGCGCCATTTCAGAGGCGCCGGGTCCAGACGCCGCGCAGCGGGAAGAGTCCGGGGTTGTTCCCACCCCGGATATTGAGGCGGGCGGCGCCGGCGTGCCGGATGCTTCCCCGGATTCCGATGAGACGGAAGAAAACACTGCAAACGCCGCGGAAAGTCCGGTGGATGCAGGCGAAGAAGAGGCTGACGCGCCCCGTGCCGCGCTCATGCCGCCTGACACGCCCTCAGCCATCACCGGGGAGCTTGCCATGCTGCTGGCCACGAATCAGGCCGACAGCATCATGGGAAGCCTGGGTCTGGCACGCTCAGACGAATACCGCGCGGTACAGGCCGTTTTACGGCTGGAAGACTTCAATGGGAAAGATACCCTGGATGAGAACTATGCGGCGCTGTGGGCAGCGCTGGAGGCCGAACTGAGCGCGCTGTCGGCACAGGGAGCTGATTCCGCCGGGTGCAGCTACGCGGACGGGGCCATAACCGTTTGGGCGTGACGGCGCGTTTTTGTTGCCTTTGCACAGGGCCGCACCCCAAACTTCGTTGGGTATGGTGATAGCTATGTGCCGGTGCGTTGTGGCATTGTGGTAATAAGGCGGAAAAACGCCAAAATGAACTGGAGGAAATAGAGAATGACACGGGAAAATGCAAAAAAGCTTCAAAGTATGATGGCGAAGGAAGCGGTCACACTCCTGATGCTGGGCGGCGCGGAGGCGGATACGGCCGAGCATGAGGAAGCCATCCGCCTCATTGGGGAAGCCTGGGGGCTTGCAGAGGAAGAGACGGCACGGCAAATCGAACGGATCGGGCACGGGCGGCAGTCCGTCCGAATGGGAGCGGAAAATATGCCGCCGGATGAAGGGGACGTCCCGCTGGTACTCACAGGCCGGGAAGTCATAGAGCTGGAAAGGGAATTGTTCGAAACAGCGGTCCGGCTCAATGACCGGGATAAGCGGCAGCAGCTGTTCAACACGGCGCAGGCGGCTGCCGAGTGGTTCAGCCTTGAGGACTGGATCACTGGTACACAGGAAGAGAGCGGCCATAGGGGAGCATAGAGTGAAACGATGGCGGAGACAGCGGCGCGGGATATCCCGCGCCGCTGTGTTGTGGCTGCCGGAAAGGAAAATGCATGGCAGAATATGTGAACTATCTACGGGTATTCGGCGCGCCGGGCGCGGCACGGGCACTATTTGGCGCCATACAGGATGATACAGCCGGGCTGGGCAGTGTGGATCTCAACCGGATAACCCCCATGCCGGTCTGGATGCGGGAAGAGCCGCTGAGCGCCGGTACGGTGCGCAGGCAGGGCGGAGAAAACTGCTGGCTGGACTGGCGGCAGGCAAACTGGGGAACGCGGTGGAACACGCTGAAGGCACAGGCCAGTGCGGCGGCATACGACGGCGGGGACACCATCCTGTTCTATACGCAGGACGCCGGTGTGCCGGTGCTGATGCAGCACGCGTCCCGGCTTTGCCCGGACGCCGCCCTGCTCTACGCCTGGGCCAGCCGGGATGTTGGTATGGACTGCGGCGCCGCGCGGTACAGGGACGGAGAAATACTGGCGCAAATATGTCCGCGGCCGGCAAGCAGGCGAGCGTATGAGCTTTCGTTCGACATCCTGCGTGAGCCGCCGGAAGCATTCGGGCTGCGGTATGACCCGGATGCAGGAACGTATGTGTATGAAGCAGAACAAAAACAAAAAAAGGAGAACGGGGAATATGGAAATCATTTCGGTCAAGATCACATCGGTGTTTGAAACGGGTGTCGTGAAGGCAAAGGCAAACGCGGTGCTTGGCAGGTTCGGCGTGCGCGGCATCAAGGTATGCGAGGGGAAAAGCGGCCTGTTCGTGGCGATGCCCTCATACAAGTCTGCAAAAGGAAAATACATCGATATCTTTTTTCCAATGGATAAGGAAGCGAAGGAAGAGCTGGCCGGGGCCGTGCTCCGGGCCTATGCGGAAAAACAGGCGGAAAACGCCGCGGCCGCGGTTTTGGCCGGGCAGGAACCGGGGTGAGTCCGTTTTTTTGCGTAAGGACAAGCCCTGAACCGTATGGAGCTCGTGCCGGACAGCGCCTTCCGGCACAGCGGCTGAAACCACAAGGCGCGGAAAAGGAGAAGATGCCTGTGAAAAAGAAATTGACGGCAGTGTGTGTGTTGACGGCAGCCGTGTGCCTTTTTGCGGCGACGGCATTTGCTGAGACGGGAGACGTGGCGGGCGTGATCCAGAGTACATGGCAGAGCGCGGCACAGCAGATCAAAACGGTTGTAAATACAGTAGTGTTCCCCGCACTGGACCTTATCCTCGTGATCGCGTTTTTCGTAAAAGCGGGAACAACGTACTATGAGTACCGCAAGCACGGCCAGATTGAATGGACAGGACTCATCCTGCTGTTCGCCGGCCTGGTGCTTACCCTGACGGCGCCGCTGTACATCTGGACCATTGCGGGGGTGTAAATATATCTTGAACACATTTGAACGGGAACTGCGGAAAGCGGTGAGCGCCGCAGGCAGGGAAGACCGTGCGCGGTACGTTGGCCGTGCGGCATATCTGGAGCTTGACAGCGGCCTGCACGCAAAGCTGCAGTTTGTTACGCAGGGAATTGCGGACCGGTACGGAGCGCTGCAGCTGAGCGCCATCAGCAGGACGCGGGGAGAGATCGACCGTGTAACGGTGCGTTTTGAAGATGTGTGGGGCGGACAGGCGCCATATCTGTGGCGCTGCGATGGGAAAACAGAATGGTATGGAGCTGTCCCGACACCCGGGGATATGGAGATACTGGCGCGGCAGATCGAAACATTCTGCGCATTGTATGAACAGGACCCGCGGCAGGAGATGTGCGGAATGGGATATTAGGCGGACGCAGATATACGAAATAGCCAGGAGGTGACCGTCTATTTTTGTATGGGATTTCAGTGCGACCTGAATTGCAGTGTAAAACCCTCGTAGTAGAGTGGACACCACTGCAAACCTGACAGAAGCGGTCAAGGAGGTGAAAGCGTCCGACTTTTGTAGGTGTTGATTCGGCTGGAGGCGGCATAGGAGCCAAATATCTTATGTATCCGACCTCGACTAATACTCCTGCCAGTTGTCTGGTAACAGGCGATTGCGAAGCATAGGTGAAGGCGGGGACACTGCCGGTGACGGCACACCCCGGGTTCCGCCGCATATGAATATAATTCCTTGTTTGTACGTCTCGTAACCCATCTTGTCCTACTCCGTAACAATATGCATGGGAGGGGTCATAAAAATAAACTTACCTCACGCAATTTTGAAATGTTGCTAAGGGGGATGGCGTTATGGTCGCCATAGAATACGTGCGAAGCGTATCCGGGAAACCGAAGTTTACGGGATAAAGAGGAGTTCTAAGTACGGTATTAAGGCAGCCGGATTGATATAGGTGAACTGCCCAACGCTTAGTAGTAATTGGGGACGGCCTGCACCGAAAGGGTACGGTCAGAAAGATTATGAATGGGTAGTCAGCGGAGCCGTAGTAGTGAAGATACCATATCAAGAAATATGGAGGAGCGAAGGGCTTTAGTCTTGCTTTGAACGATAAAACAATCATTTCCAAACCCGCCTAATTAGACGCAAGAGACTAATCGTTACGGAAATGAGGCATCCAACCTATGAAACAACAGAGAATTATCCTTGAGTACCAATAATATTTACTATGTGGATATGGAGGAACGGTTTAATTGCTTCCGCAATAATCAAGTTGACCCTCGGGCGCTTCACATCATGGTTTATGATGCAAATAATGTCGCCTTTGCGGTGCGCCAACTCAGCCAAAGTTCCGGGAAAATGGCGCTGGGGTCGGATGGGACAAACTATCAAACCTTGGAGCCGTACTCCGTTATAGAGCTTGAGGAAATCGTAAAAGACCGTCTCCACAGCAAAAAGATGGACTATGTCAGAAGAACGTATATTCCAAAATCAAATGGGAAAAAGCGTCCGCTTGGTATATGTTCCATTTGGGATAAGCTGGTTGAAAAATGCATTCAACTGGTGGTAGAACCCTACTGCGAAACAAAATTCGTCCCAAGCTCATTTGGATTTCGTGAACAGGTCAGCACGCACAACGCACTGGCAAAAGTGAAAAACCAATGTCAAACTATGCCCTATGTTCTGTCGGTGGATATGAAAGATTACTTTGGAACAATAGACCCGGACATTGCGTATCGGGAGCTATGGCATATTGGAGTAAAAGACCAAGTGATCCTGAATTACATCTACCGATTTATAAAAAAGGGTTACTATGAAGCCTCTTGTAAGGTGGAGGACCCCAAGGGAACACCGCAGGGCTCCATTTTGGGACCACTCATCAGCAATGTTTATCTACATCGTTTTGATGTGTGGCTGCGTGACCAAGGGGACTGCTGGCATGATAAAAGCGTTGCAAAATTTCACTATAAATATGCCAAGCGAACCAGTCTGAGTAAAACAAACCTGAAAATCGGAATCCATGTGCGCTATGCCGACGACATTTTGGTGTTGTGCAAACGCTATGAGGACGCTGTTCGGTTTCAATACAGCGTCACCAAGTATCTCACAAATAATATGAAGCTGGAAATCAATGAGGACAAGACCAGAATCTATGACCTCACCCGAGAAAAGATGAAGTATCTGGGCTATGATTTTTATGCGTTCAAGCAACAGACACCCAACGTAAAGAAGCGTGGAAAACTCATGGTTGCCAACACCTTGCCAAAGGCGAAAGAGGATGAAATTGTTAAGCAATGCGGCATTCTGCTCCACAACATCAAACAGCACCCGACATTTGAGACAATACACAACTGGAATATCTATGTAGTGGGCATCCACAACTACTACAAAGGTATGACGCATTTCAGCGAAAGCTTCAGCAAAGTAGGTTGGCGGATTAGAAAATTGTTTTATCATACAATGAATGGAAATGTTAAGTTCACAGAGGAACAGTCCAGTAAAAATAATTTCCACGGAGGATGCTACAGCTCCTGGGGAAAGAACGGCTACTACTGCTTCAATGGGTATCCAATCATTGAAATACAGTGGGCAAACTGGGATAAAGGCTTAATCGCGGCGGTTAAAGGCAAGGTGTCAAGAGAAAACCCATACTGCTACGCCCAAAAGAAGCACAAGCCCGGAGTCTCATTGGAGGACATCGGATATCTGGTAAACACCTCGCAGTACATTAAAAACAGTAGACTTGCCATGTTCAGAATCAGTAAATACAGCTCGGTCAAAGGTGTCAGCTGTCTCTCGGGGGAACGTGTCCCCGTGGAGGACTACCACTGCCACCACATTATACCACGCTGTAAAGGCGGAACAAATGATTTTCAAAATCTTTGCGTCCTGTCGGAATTGGAACATCGGATTCTGCACGGTTCTGCTCCAGAACAGCTATATGACTTGTATCCCCGGAGGAAAAAGCAAATCAAGGCGCTCATTGAGGCGCTTTAGGACGACCCGAGTGAATATGTGTTATTCATTGATTAAAAGATGCTTTCGGAAAGGGCATCTTCACACAAAGTAAGAGGGAACGCCGTGTGCGCTGAAAGGCGCCCGCACGGTGTGCGGTCGGGGGAAAAAGCCGAGACTTCGGTCGGAGCTTTACCTATCGACATTGGCCGACGCGGTTCTGGGCCAGATCTTTGACTGGATCTACGGAAAGCTGGCCGGCTTTTTCAGTGAGTTTTTTGAGATGATGAACATGATGGGGGCGGAGCTGTTCGACCTGCCGTGGACGCAGGCCGTGGTGTTGTTTTTCAGCCGGTTTGCATGGATGCTGTACGCAGTAGGGCTTGTAGTGGCGGGTTTTGAATACGCCATCCAGTCCCAATCGGGGCGCGGCGACCTGCACGGCCTTGCGCTCAATGGAATCAAAGGCTTCATGGCCGTGAGCCTGTTCACCACAGTGCCGGTAGAGCTGTACCGCCTGTGCGTCACACTGCAGGGCACGTTCGCGTCGGGCCTCACGCAGCTCATGGGCGGGGAAAACGGCAGCATCGGAAGCCTGACGCGTGCGGCAATGGGCGCGCTGAACGGATACGGCGCTTTCGTGGGCCTGTTTCTGCTGATCCTGCTCGGATATGCCGTGTTCAAGGTGTTCTTTGCGAACCTCAGGCGCGGCGGCATCCTGCTCATCCAGATCGCCGTGGGCAGCCTGTACTTTTTCAGCGTACCGCGCGGATACCTGGACGGGTTCTGGAATTGGGGAAAACAGGTGGCCGGGCTGTGCCTGACGGCTTTTTTGCAGACGACGATGCTCACTGCAGGCCTGATGGTGTGGAATACGAATATGCTGCTGGGCTGCGGGATGATGCTGGCAAGTACGGAAGTTCCGCGGATCGCGGGCGCGTTCGGTGTGGACACCAGCACGCGCGCCAACGTGATGGGCGCGGTCCATACGGCACAGTCCGTCATCAATACTGTGCGGATGGTCTCTTCCGCACCGGGCTGAGGATGCACCGTGCAAAAGCTCAGGCTGGGAAGCCTGTTCGACGGGATCGGCGGGTTCCCCCTTGCCGCGGCGGTGTGCGGGATGGAGCCTGTATGGGCCAGCGAGATCGAGCCGTTCCCCATCGAAGTCACAAGGCTGCGGTTCCCCGGAATGCTGCATGTGGGGGATATTACGAAACTCAGAGGGGCGGAGCTTCCGCCCGTGGATATCGTCTGCGGAGGTTCGCCGTGCCAGGACCTGAGCATCGCGGGCCTGCGGGCAGGTCTTGCGGGCGCGCGGTCCGGCCTGTTCATGGAGCAGCTGCGTGTGATCCGGGAGATGCGGGATGCAGACCGGGCCAGAGGTAGAACAGCTCTCGCTGTTCGGCCCAGATACATGCTCTGGGAAAACGTGCCGGGCGCATTCTCAAGCTATGACGGGGAGGACTTTCGAGCAGTGCTGGAGGAAACAGCGCGCGTGGCAGAGCCGGACGTGTCAATCCCTCGACCTGAGGCCGGGACATGGAAATCTGCTGGGCGCGTATTGGGAGGAAATTTCTCCATCGCATGGGCGGTTTACGATGCGGAATTTTTCGGAGTCGCCCAAAGACGCCGCCGTATCTTCCTTGTCGCAGATCTTGCTGGGCACAGTGCCGCGGAAATACTATTTGAGCGCGAAGGCCTGCCGGGGTATATTGCGGCGAAGCGCAGAACGTGGGAAGACATTGCCGCCGCAGCTGGAATCCGCCGTGCGGATGCAGGCGGGGCTGAGGGAGGAGCAGGAACCCGGGCGCTGACGGCCTATGCGGCCAACGGACGGGATGAAGTGCGGCCCATGTACGGTACGGCAGCGACCATCACGGCACATCCGAGCCTGCGCCAGCAGACGATCCTGTTGGAGCGGGAGATGTGCCTCAATGACCAGGGCGGCATGCGTATGGGCGTAAGTGAAGGCGTGAGCGGGACGCTGCGGGCGGATATGGGGGGCCATCCTCCCATCGTGCTGGGCAGCGAACAGGGTGGGGCGGAGGTGGCGTTCGACCTCTGCCCCACCCTTACAGCAAGCGCGGGGATGAGTGGGAACAACCGGCCGGTGTTGTTTGAAAACCATTCACAGGACGGCCGGTACCGCGGTCCGCTGGAGGTGGCGCCCACACTGCAGGCGTCGTGCGGAATGGGCGGAAACAACCAGCCGTTCTGCGTGGAGGCGCCCGCCTATGGGATCAGCGGGACGGTCATTGGCCGCGGGCCGGAAAACGGCGGGAACGGCGCGGGTGTTTCGCTGGAGGTCGGATATACGCTGACGGCCCGTGACCGGCACGGCGTGTGCGTGCCATATCAGCGTGTTGTGGGTACGTTGTGCAGCGGGGACGAAAAAGGTGTGGGGAACCAGTATGTATCCGATGCGAAATGCATCATTGGCTCCCAAAACAGGGTGCGGCAGCTGACGCCGCTGGAGTGCGAACGCCTGCAGGGCTTCCCGGACGGGTGGACGGATATCCCCGGCGCGTCCGATACCGCGCGGTACAAGGCGCTGGGCAACAGCGTGGCGGTGCCGTGTGTTGAGACAGTGCTTGCGGCCGTTCAAAACTACTTACGATGGGAGGAAAAAGATTGAGAAAATACATCTACCCGCAGGATCTGACGGCGCGTGCCACGATGTGGCTCTGGCAGCTGAACGATCTTGCGGCCATTGGCGCACTGTGTCTTGCAGGCGTATTCTGCGCCGCACAGCTTGGAACTGCGGCGCCGCTGCTGTGCGCGGCGGGATATGCGTTCCTGACCGTGCGCTTTGAGGGACAGTCCATCCGGGATTTTTTACACAGCGCGGGCGCGTATTTTTTCACACCGCGTGAATTCAGCTGGGATGGGGAAAGGGAAACGGAATGAAAACAGTAAAAAGGAAGACGGTGCGGCAGGGGACGCGCCGGATGATCAACGCGCAGGCTGTCACGCCATACGGCCTGCTCACATACCGGGGCGGGGAGACAGCCTTTTTCCTGCTGCGCCCGACGTGCATCTCCGTATTGCCGGAGGACGCTCTCGCGGCGCGGGTCGGGGCGCTGGTGACGGTGTTCAAAAGCCAGCCGGAGCTGGAGATCCTGTGCCTCAATTCGCGGGAAAGCTTTGCCAACAATACACGGTATCTGGAGGCCCGCATCGGAGAAGAAGAAAACCCGTACATTGCGGATCTGTTGGAAAAAGATAAGGCGCACCTGGGCAGCGTACAGCTTCAGACCGCGACCGCGCGGGAATTTGTGCTGGCGGTGCGGCTGGAGGATGTGCGGGAAAAAGAAAAGTATCCGTATCTGGCACGTGTGGAAAAGCTCATCCGGGACCAGGGCTTCGATGTTCGGCGCGCGGACCTGGACGATGTGAAGCGGCTGATGGCGGTATATTTTGTACAGGACTTCACAAGCGAGCACTATGACGATTTTGACGGCCAGCGGTGGGTGGAATGGACGGGTGTGCAGGCGGACAGAAAAGCGCCGGACAGTGCGTCGCAGGAAGCGGCGGTCAAGGAATTTCTGGACCTTGCCGCGCCGTCCGTGCTGCGGTTTGAAACGGACCGGTTCATCTGCGGAAATACATACCGGTGCGTATGGGCGGTGCGGGGATATCCGGCTTCGACCACGGAACAGGCCCTTTTGCACAGGCTGGGTGAAAAGGCGGGCGTATCCGTGCACATCTATACGCGCCGCGTTACGCCGGCGGAGGAGAAAAAGATATTGCAGAATGCGGATAAGGCGAACCGGCTGAAGGCTGGAAATACCGGGAACGTGCAGGATGTGGTGGAAGCGGAGAGCAATCTGCAGGACATGGCGGCAATGCTGACGCTTGCGCACCGGAATCAGGAGCCGTTTCTGCACACGGCTGTATTCATTGAGATGATCGCAAACGATCCGGAGCATCTGCGGATGCTGCAGAGCGAGGTGGAGGCGGAGCTGAACTGCTGCAAGATCAGCGCCGACCATCTGCTGCTGCGCCAGAAGCAGGGCTTCCAGTCCGTGATGCCGAGCGGATGGAACGCGTTCGGCACGCAGTATGAGCGGGTACTGCCCGCGTCCAGCGCCGCAAACCTGTATCCCATGTGCTATTCAGGCAAAACAGATCCCCGTGGCTTCCTGCTGGGACGGGACAAGTACGGCAGCAATGTTATCATCGACTTCGACCGGCGCACGGGCGGGCGAACCAACAGCAGCGTCCTCATCCTGGGCAACAGCGGGCAGGGCAAGAGCCATCTGCTGCGCCTGCTGGTCATCAACGCGCTGGAGGCGGGAAAGAAAGTTTTGCTTCTGGACGCGGAGGACGAATACCGGGAGCTGACGCGGAATCTCGGCGGCATGTACGTGGATTGCTCGGGAGGAAAGGCAATGATCAATCCGCTGGAGCCGAAAAGATGGGATGCGGACGGGACAGGCACGGTGCTGGCGCAGCACATTTCTTTTCTGCGCGACTGGCTGCGGAGCTACAAGCCGCTCACCGATGCACAGGCCGATACGGTGGAGATCCTGCTGGAACAGCTGTACCGGGAACGAGGCATCACAAAGGAGACCGACATGTCCGTGCTCCGGCATGAAGATTTCCCGCTCCTCTGTGAGCTGTACGCACTGCTGGAAAGGCAGGCGGGTGGAAGCGGAGTGTTTACGGATGAAACGCTGCGGGAGCTTCGGCTCCATCTGCATTCGCTTTGCGTGGGGCCGGACAGCCTGTATTTCAACGGCCATACCAACATTGGCTCAGGCCGGTTCGTCACATTCGGTGTAAAATCCCTGCTGGAAGCGGGGCAGAACCTGCGCGACGCGATGCTGTTCAATATTTTCAGCTATATGAACAATGAACTGCTCTGTGCCGGAAATACTGTCGCGGCCATTGATGAACTGTACCTGTATCTCAACAACAAAACAGCCATCGGATACATCCGGGCGTGCATGAAGCGGGCGAGGAAGAAAGAGTCCTCCCTGCTGCTGGCCAGCCAGAATGTCGAGGACTTTCTGCTGCCGGAGGCGGCGGAGCTGACAAAGCCGCTGTTCAGCATCCCGGCGTACCAGTTCCTGTTCCATCCGGGAACTGTGGACGGGGGAAAATACCGGGAAGCGCTGCAGCTGGAAGAATGTGAATATGGCGTGGTCAGGAGCTGTGCGCGGGGAAACTGCCTGTTCAAATGCGGGGACGAGCGGTACAACCTTCTTGTGAAGACGCCGCCGCACAAGCTGCGGTGCTATGGCACGGGGGGCGGACGCTGACGGACGGACCGGAAATATTTTGTTGGTTCTGATACTACCTTTTTCCCGGACCGTGTGGTAATGTTGGTGCTGCAGGAGGTGCGGAAAATGGATACACAGAAATTCCCGCCGTGCCCGTATTGCGGGAGTACAGAGATGCGGACCGGATTTCAGACCTATGAGGCGACCGTGAAGAAACAGCGCGGGAGTATGATGGGCGGCAGCGCGCTGCAGCATCTGTTCTGCGGCCGGTGCGGCATGGTGGCCGCGTCGCGGGTACTGCGGCCGGAAACATTCGACAGCGCTGCCGGCAGATGGTAAGGAAACAGGGCGGGGCGGCAGGACGGTTTTCCATGCCGCCCCATATTTTTTGGGGGGATGTTTTGGCAGGACCGGTTACAGCAGCATATTGGATCCGGAAAGCCGCCGCGCTTGCGGGGGATGAAAAGACAGGAAATGCCGTGGGGACGATCCTCACGGCATTTTTGCTCCCGTTCATCCTCATCATCGTGTGCCTGTGCGGGATGATGGGCGCCGCGGCGGACCACAACCGTGCGGCCGTGGAATTGTGCTTTGGAGACGGGGCCATCCCTGCCGCGGCGCCGGAGGAGTACGGTTTGAGGCGGCAGATATTGAGGGAGCAAACAGTTGGGTTAAGATAAGACGTATTGTCATTCCCCTGCTCAAACCAACAACATTATTTTTGCTGGTAACAGGGATTATTACTTCATTCCAAGTGTTCCAGACAGCATATCTTATGACAGGTGGCGGCCCCAATAATGCGACAACCACTATTGGCTTTTTGATTTTTCGCAATGCGTTTACATATTTTGACTACGGAGCGGCTTGTGCGCAGGCATTGGTGCTTACTGTGATTATTGTTGCACTTACAGCTGTTCAATTTAAATGGCTGGGCAATGATGTGGAATACTGAATGGGGGATAAAAATGTCTTTATTGTTAAAATCTACGAAAAGGATGCGACCCATCGATAGGGTGCGTGCCATAGGAAGCCTAATTATGCTAGCATTGTTTGCTATAGTTATGCTATTTCCTATTTATTTTATGTTTGTCACCTCGCTAGGGCGTCCTGTGGAAGCGGGATCAGCTAATTATTCGCTATTTCCGCGTGTAGTGACATTTGATTCTTATAAGTTCTTTTTTGATTTTAGTCCGCATGCATTACGGTGGATTTCCAATTCATTTATAATAGCGGCATCGGTAACAGTGGGTAATGTGCTGTTTGCTGGCATGGCTGGTTATGCTTTTGCAAAGATACGCTTTCGTGGCAGCAAATTGTTTTTTTGGTTGTTTTTGGGTACAATGATGGTGCCATATCAGGTGATTCAAGTGCCGTTGTATATTCTAACTGTAAATGTGTTGGGCATGCAAGACACTTATGCCGCTTTAATTCTGCCAAATATGTGTACCGCATACAATATCTTTTTGATGAAGCAGTTTACCTCGTCTATTCCGACTGAGATTATAGAGTCAGCGAAGATCGACGGTTGCAGTCAGCCGCGCATTTTTGCAAGCATTGTAGTACCGCTGTCTAAAACGGTTTTAGCAGTAATGGCTATAACTACCTTTATGGATAATTGGAACAGCTTTTTCTGGCCGATGCTTATTACTACCAAAGAATACATGAAGACGATACAGGTTGGTCTAGCGTCCTTTCGATTTGCGAATACTACATACTTTGCGCCGATGATGGCGGGAGCTTGTGTGGCTGCCTTACCGATGTTTATACTGTTTTTTTGTTTGCAGAGATATTTTCTGGAAGGTGTAACGGTAGGTGCAGTAAAAGGATAATATGACGAAAAGAGTACCCCCTGCCACTAAAATAGGTAAAAGGAGAATCGGAAATGGCGCTAGAAGATCGCGTATTACTGAAACTAAAGGAAGGTATGGCTGGACTAACACGAACAGAGAAACGCGTGGCGTCATATATTTTAGAGCATTCAGAAGAAGTACCGATTTGTTCTCTTAAGCAGTTGGCAAACAAATGCGGAGCAAGTGATGCTACAGTGCTACGGCTTTGTAAAACAATGGGATACGCGGGGTACCGCCAGTTTATCGTGAGCATAACATCGGAGCTTGCGAGTAATAATTTGGGGGAACAGTCTTGCTATGTTGATATTCACCCGGGCGATAGTATTGAATCCATTATCCAAAATGTATCCTATACAAATCAAAAATCTATTGATGATACGCTGGGCGTTTTGAGTAAGGAGGCAGTTAAGCGTGCGGTGATATTACTGAGGAAAGCGAGGAAAATAGGTTTTTTTGGCATGGGAGCATCTAATATGGTATGCATGGATGCTGAACAGAAATTTGCTCGTATCAATCGGTTGTGTAGTGTCCATATTGATACCCATGGACAATTTATTTCGGCAGCATTAATGACGTCGGAAGACGTAGCTGTTGTTATTTCTAACTCAGGTACAACACCAGAAATTGTAAAAATTGTTCAGTTGTTAAAAGATACTGGAGCGCAAATCATTGCTATTTCGCGTTATGGTAAGAGTTTTTTGGCTGAAAATGCTGATGTTTCGCTATTGTTTTCAACACCGGAAGTGAAAATTCGTAGCGGAGCGATGGGGTCACGAATTGCGATGCTTAACATTGTAGATATTTTATTTTCTGGAGTTGCAAGCATGGAGTACGATACGATCAAGCTCTATTTGAATAAAACGAGACAGCTTTTTTGTGAAGAGAAAGGAAAATAGCCTATTCCCTGCTGTATGGAAAATATAAAAGGAGTGTTTTTATGGATATCGAACAATTGCTTTCCTCCCTTACGTTGGAACAAAAAATAGGTCAATTGATTATTGCCGGTTTTGAAACAGATTCGGTTCAGGATACGCATTTTCAAAAACTTGTCAACGACTACCATGTGGGAAATGTTATTCTGTTTACGCGTAATCTGGGAGAACGTGAAAAAACTGCACGGTTTACACAAGGGATACGTGATGCGATTGTTTCCGATTGCGGTATCCCGCCATTTGTGGTAATCGATCAAGAAGGCGGCATGGTAACTCGCATTTTTCGGGCAGGCAATGTAGTTCCTGGCCCCATGGCGGTAGGCGCTACATATAATCCACATAATGCCTATCGAGTGGGCCGCATTCTTGGGCAGGAAATGCGTGCGCTCGGTATGAACTTTGACTATGCGCCAGCAGTAGAGGAAGCGTTGTTTCGTACGCCGTCCAATATCAGTGTACGGACCTATTCTGACAACCCGTTTATGGTTGCGGAATTTTGCAAACAGTTTGTGCGTGGTCTTCAGGAACAAGGCGTTGTGGCCACGCTTAAGCACTTTCCGGGGTATACGGGTGTGATGGAAGATGCACATTTAGCTATTCCGACTGTGCGCCGTACACACAATGAATTGGAAAAAGTAGAATTGAACGCTTTCCAGCAGGTGATTGATGGTGGTGCAGACGCAGTGATGGCTGGTCATATGCTTTGTCCTGCTCTGGAGCCAGAGCGTCGCCTTACATCTGCTTCCCGCCGGGTTATTACAGATTTGCTAAAAGGGCGAATGGGGTTTCAGGGAATCATTACTTCAGACTGCATGGATATGCATTCCTTACGTGATTTTTATGGTGTTGGACGCGGTGCAGTGGAAATCATCAAGGCAGGTGTGCATATGCTGGATATTTCTCACGAATTGAGTTCGCAGGCAGAAGCGTGTGATGCCCTGCGGCAAGCAGTGTTGGAGGGTGAAATATCCATGGAGCAGTTGGACCAAACGGTACGCCATATTCTCCGTTATAAGAAAAAATATGGTTTATTTGAGCCGCAGCCATCTGTGAAGGAACGCCTTGCTTCTGTGGATTGGGAAGGTAATCATCAAATCTGCCAGCAAATCAGTGCCCAAAGCGTTACTTTGGTACGCGGCAAAGAAATGCTACCGTTGGAAAAGGAAAATGGATTGTTTATTTCTACACCTCCAATCACCCTTGTGCTCGTGGACGAAAAAATAGACGCGGGAAATACGTTTGCGGCTGCTGCAGCTGCGTACTTTTCAGGGGAGGCGCGGGAAATTCCGTTGGATCCCTCAGATGCGCTGATTGAAGAATTGGTTGAAACGGCGCGTAAAAAAGATTATGTAGTACTTGGTACATATAACGCTTACTGTAATCCGCGCCAGCAAAAACTACAGAAAGCGTTGCTTGCCGCAAATCCTAAATTGATTTCTGTAGCTCTACGCGCGAGTTATGATTATGATTGTGTTGGTGATGTTCCATGCTATTTGATGGCATATGAGTATACGGAACACTCGATTCATTCACTGCTGAAGATTTTGGCGGGGGAGTGCGAGGCTACTGGGATACCGCCACTGGCGTTATGAACTGGAGAGAAAAATGAATTATGTTTTAGGCATAGACGGAGGCGGAACAAAGGCTACTGCCGTGGTTATGGATGAGCAAGGAGGTGTATGCGAGTGGTTCTCCGGTGAAGCGGTAAATGTAAACAGCGAGTCTCGAGCGGCGGTGGAGGAACGGCTTTCGCGGATAAGTACGCAGGTTCAGCAGCGGTTCCCAAATGATACCTGCGTGGCGGTGTGCGCAGGGGTCGCTGGCTATACAAACCGTCTTACAGCACAAATATGGAATAAAGCTTTTGGAAATTTAGGACCCCGTTTTTTGTTAACGGGCGACCATATGGCTGCGCTGGAGGGAAGCCTTAATGGTGGGGCCGGTATGATTATGATTGCTGGAACGGGCTCTATCTGTGCTGGGCGCGGAAGGAATGGCATGACTGCGCGTGCCGGAGGTTATGGGCACCTGTTGGATGACGGCGGTAGCGGTTATGCTATCTCAATCGCGATACTATCTGCAGTGGTACGTGCGGCGGATGGACGGGCCGCGCCTACGTTACTTACTCAAAGCGTGTATAAAGCATTGGATGTGCATGATATCGAGGGACTGATAGGTGTAGTGTATGATAAAGCCCAGACAAAAAGAAGTATAGCGTCTCTTTCGCCTTTGTTGGATGACGCGGTAAAGGCTGGGGATGTATCTGCGCAAAACATTGCACGCCGTGCGGGAGAGGATCTATTTGCATTGGCAGATGCTGTGTGTCGGAAAGTGGGACTGGATAAATTTCCTTGCGCAATGACGGGGGGGGTGTTGCAACATAGCATTTCTGTGAGGGAGGCTTTTATCAAGCGGATGCAGGAAGCTTATCCGCGGATACAATGTATTGAACCGCTTCGTAGTGCAGCTGAGGGCGCGGGATTGTTAGCTTTACGCATTTGGTTTGGGAGAAAGGATGGTTGAGCTGTAATTATGGCTTTGAGTATGTATCATTATATCGGAGAACAGCAGGAAGTACTGCGGCATATTTTGCACGAACGCAAAAGCTGTACCGCAGACTTCGCGGCGTATTTTCAAGAAAATGCACCAGATCGAATATATCTTATTGGTAGCGGTACGTCGCTTAATGGGGCGCTGGCGGCAGCGCCGTTTATGGAGAATGTACTTGGCATTGAGGTGACCGCTCACGCGGCGTCATTGCTGCCAGTCATCCGGGGAAAACATCCATTGCTTGTTTTCATTTCACAAGGCGGAAATTCTACGAATACGCTGGCGGCTATTGCTACATTGCACGGTTATGATTTTGTAGCGCTTACTGGTACGGAAGAGTGCCGTGTAAATGAGGTATGCGGGCGGCATGTATTAATGGCGTGCGGGCCTGAAGAAGCCGGCCCAAAAACCAAGGGATACGTTTCTACGGTTATGACGCTGTATTTGATGGCGCTGGAAGCGGCGTTGCTGACGGGGTCTATATCTATACAGAAATATAATGGCTTTATTGCAGCACTGGAACATACCGTGGATGCGCTGGAGAAAAGCATACAAATCGCCGAAAAGTGAGTAGAGGTAAACAGCAGTTGGTTAAAAACGACAATTCACTATGTTCTTGTTGGAAAACATCAAGCGGGTGTTGTCGCTCGGGAGGGCGCATTGAAACTGGTGGAAACGGTGCTTACTCCGGCAACGGCCTACGAATTTGAGGAGTTTTTACATGGCCCCATCGGCTTGATCAGTGAATCATTGGGAGGAATCTACTTTCTGCCTGTGAGGGACGATCCGGATAGGGATAGGATGCTTGCGCTGGCGCGTTACCATGCCGAGTCATCTCGGAGAGTATGTATTATCTCTGCGGATGAGGATGTTCAAGGAGAAAATGTACTGCAGTTGCCGGTAACTGCTCCTTGGTATGCGCTGCCGTTTATCTATATTCTTCCGTGTCAACTCATCGGGGCGAAATTACCGGAACGAATCGGCGTAAGTGATCGTGGTATGCAAATTTTTCGACAGGTAGATCAGAGGCTAAATATTAAATATGCTCACAAAGGATGAAGGAGAGTGGTACCATGCGCTATGTGCTGGGTATTGACAGTGGAGGTACGAAATATTTAGTACGTGCCGCGCGTTTGGATGGCACTTTATTGGGAATGTTTACAGGCCCAACCTGCAATCATTATTATCTAAGTCGTATGCAGACGCTGGAGCGTATTGCTCAAAATATTGATGCCTGTCTTGCGGAATTTGGAGGGAAACGAGAAGACTGCGCTTATTTGATGTGTGGCACAACCGGTTATGACAGTCAAGAAGACGGAGAAATTATTCAAAGCATCTATCACAGTCTCCCAGGCTTTAATTGCCCGATTCGCTGCATAAATGATGCGGAATTGGCGCATTATACGGCGACTGGTGGCGAGGGAGTTCTACTTATTGCGGGTACTGGAAGTATCGCATTTGGGCGAAATTCTGCCGGGAAGACAATTCGGGTAGGCGGGTGGTTCTCTTCCATTATGGGAGATGAGGGTTCAGGACGTTATGTAGACGCGTGGGCGCTCCATCATTATAGTCGCTGGCTGGATGGGTGCCGACCACGTACATTGCTAGTAGAGAAGATTAGCGCAGAGTTGAAGATTAAGACAAGGAAGGCGTTGATGGATTATTCGGCGCAGATGGCGACTCCTCCATGGCCTTCGCCAAAGCTAGGCCGTATTGTAAATGAAGCGGCTGAGCAAGGAGATGAGTATGCGCGCAAAATTTTGAAGCGTGCAGGCTCTTGGAACTTTCGGCTTGCAGATGAGGCAATACGTGCGTTGGCGTTTGATCAGGAGGCCTCGTTTGTTGTCGGCGTTTGGGGCAGTACGATTATTGAGGGCAAGTTTCAGCGCAAAGAAATGGCTCGTCTACTGGCTGCTGCTTATCCGCAGGCACGACTTTGCGTACCAGAACATGATGCGGCAGAAGGTGCAATACAGCTGGCACTTTCTGCGGTTTCGTGAGAATTTTCAATGAGGACACATACAAGGGTTTTAAAGACCATTGAGGAAGTTCGATTCGATATCGCCTATCGCTGGTTTTGTGGATTCGAAGTGGATGATGCATCCCGGATCACTCTACATTCAGCAAAATCAGGACGCGAAAATGGCAGCAGAGTGCTCTCTTTCAGAAATTTTCTATGAGATTGTCAAACCGTGCATAGATAGCGGTCTTATCGACGAAAAAGCCGCGGCTGCGGACGGAAGTTGCATTCTAGCCAACGAATCAAGAGAAAGCTGGAACGATGTAGAAATAGAAGTTGAACAGAGTATGCAGAGCTATCTCGATTCTATGGATGAAGAGCTTTCCAACTAGCCGAGGTCCCAAAAGCCGCCAACGAGAATAGCAAGGAAGCGTCGTACCACCAGACAAGCAGATTCAGATAGGGGCTATATCAATCACGGCAGCAAATGCGAGATTTGGTGTTTGATGGAAGCAGCTGTGGACTGTAAACACGGCATTCTGACAGGCATTGATGTATAATCCTGCCAATGAGAAGGAAAGCCTCCTGGTGTTGCGGCATTTGGAGCGGCAGATAAATTTTGGCATCTCGATGAATCTGCTTGCTCTGGATTGTAGATATGATACCGGAGCTGTTCACCGGGGGATGGAGTTGTTGGGCATTACCGAATATATACTCGCGATCCAATTCTCCCATCCGCCCGAGAAGTATGGACTTTCCTACGATTCACAGTTGGACGCAGTCATCTGCCCGAAAGGAGTCCCTATTACATACCATAGGCTAAATTGCAATAAATCGACCGGCAAATATTTGCGCTGCAATCAAGTCGAGGGCAATGCCTGTATGCGCTGTCCAAAACGACCGAGCTGTTTTGACAAGGCTGGAATTTGGTGCGAGGTGCTGGCCAGCAACTGATATCCGGCATTTTTCAGAAAGTATCAAAGTGTTAGGACTCCTGAATACCTATCCATGATGCGGCTTCGTAAAATCTGAGGCGAGGGCGATTTCTCCGTCTTGAAACGGGAACACCGCATTTCAAAAAAGAGGCTTTCATGCGGCAATGGAGGAATGCTTTCTTGCAGCCATGGCCCTAAATCTTGAAAGAATAGTGGATGCCATTTTTTCATCTCTAATTCTAATATTCTGCCGGAAGACCTGGGGGGCGGCAGAATTTTTTCTTTTGTCAACAGATCCAATCCTTGACACTACCCTCATAAGTTCAGTTTGTAATTATTTTGCGGTAAAGCAACTAAAGTGCATATTGATATACAAAATGGATATTTTTATTACATATTATTTACCAGAGCGATATGAAAATACACCTTATCGACATGAGTGGGTTAATCGGAGGTCTTTATATATAGAATTGAACTGTTCGTCTACGATCTATAGTGGGGAAAAGTTAGGCTGACATTGTGATGGCAAAAACAGGCAAACATTCTTTTAGAGGGATGTTTGCCTGTTTTTCTTCGTTTATACCATTTGATTTGCGGGTGCTAAGATGTAGTAACCTGCAGATATAGTATCTGGGTTCGGGCTCCTCCATGTGACCTTGTCCCAAAACAAGTTCACATCAGATGGAGGAGTAAAAATGAAGTATAATCATGCCATGGCAGAGAGGGAATATAAAAGAGAATGGAAAGCAGCCAAACTCGAAATGAGGAAGGCAGGGATGCAGAGAAAGCAAATCAGGGAAGCAGCGAGAGCATATCGGCTGGAATTCAATGGTGAGCGACGTTTTTACAGAAGGACCGATGTAGTGCCAGCCTGTGAAAGAGAGGACAGGCCACCCAAAGGGGTGGATACGCTTTTTCAAGAAAGTCATTCGATGCATTCACCTGATTTGGAAGATGATATTGGCGGGCTTATCGATCAGGTTGAACGCTCCGACCTCCTTTCCTGGTTAAGGAGTCTGACCGAGCAGCAGTATCGGGTTGTGGAGCTATATACCGAGGGATATGCAACAGGCGATATTGCGCAAATACTGTCTTTAGATAAGCAAACAGTTTTGAATCATAAAAATCGAGCGGTGCAAAAATATAAGTCGATTATCCCCAAAGTATCAAAAGGATAAAAAGTATACATACAAAACAGCTGAGATAAAAAATCTCAGCTGTTTTGTGCATTTTGCTGAATTTGAATAATTTTAAAAACAATGTGGTTAAAAACGGCTTTTTCAAGGGCTAGATAGTGTCGTCAATAAATGAGCAACCAAATGGCAATACAACGGATTTGGACGGCGGCGACGAAAGAAGCAAGATTTTTAGCGTAGCGCGTCGCAATACCGCGCCATCTTTTGAGGAGCAGGAAAGCATTCTCAACGAGATGTCGAATTTTGTAGAGATATTCGTCGTATTCACGTAACTGTTTCCGATTTTTCTTTGAGGGAATGACAGGAATCATGTCTTGTTCCATCGCCTGAAGAATGATCGCGTCTGTATCATAACCGCGGTCGGCCAGAAGATATTCTGCCTGGAACCCCTCAATCAACCGTGCTGCAACTGTGCAATCCGCTGTGGTACCAGAAGTGATAAAGAATCGCACCGGCATACCATGCGCATCCACGGCCAAATGTATCTTGGTGTTGAGCCCCCTTTTGTACGACTCATTGCCTGATTCCCACCCCGTGCTCCAGCGGCATCAGGATGTACCTTGACATGACTGGCGTCGATCATCAACCACTCAAAGTCAGTGTCGTCCACCAGGGCCTCCAGAATCTTTTCCCAGACTCCCTTGTCACGCCACCGGCAGAACCGGCGGTGTACATTTTTCCAGTTTCCATACGTCTCTGGCAAGTCCCGCCAAGGTGCTCCAGTACGCAGTATCCAGAATACACCGTTGATAAATTGCCGAGTATCCCGGGCGTTGCCTCCTCGTGTCCCTTTTTCACCGATGGTGTGCGGTCTGATTTTCTCCCACGCTTTGTCATTGATGTCATGCCGCTGCTGTTCTGCTGTCATTTTTCTGCCCCCTTTTTCTTTGAGGACTATTATATCACATTCTTATTGACGACACCATCTAGGGAGTGAGAGGGAAACTCTCGGCACTTTGAAAACAGAATATCCATCCTATACTGAACATTCTCTTCCAGCCGTAACCAGGGGTAAACCCAGGCCGGCAAGCGCGAATGGGATGCGCGAAGACAACCACGGTGGCCGTTGATAACCACTGAAACCGCAGAATATGGTATCGAGCGAATAAAGTCCGCTGAAAGCACCCTGTGGCGGGGTGCAGCGCAATGACATGGAAAGAGGACAATGATACTTCCGTCCAGCCTTAGCCGCAAGCAAAGGGGGCGGCCGGCAGAGATCCTGCCGGGGGTGAGATTCCCATGATGGTACCAGCCAGTACCTACAGTATAGGATGCCCGGACAGTCAGGGGAGTAGTGTCAAATGTGGCTGTAAAATAAAAGCCATCTTCAGAAGCAAATCTGTTCTGCTTCTGGAGATGGACTTATTGAAGAGGGAGGGGTGAATATGTGGAGAGCAGTAATTGTTGTTGGAATTGTTTTTGCACTGCTGGCATACGCATGCATCGTTGTGGGCGCACGCAGTGAAGATAACCGGGCGGGCGGCAATTAATTCGCCCGCCCAGTTAAATGTCAATGATGGATGATGATGCCATGAGCTGTGCATAGCTTTTCCATTTCTTCTGCTGGGAAAGGATACGTGTATTTGTCAGTGCCAGTGTAAAAAATGAGATTCCAGGAGCCGCCATCCGAAAGCAAAAACTTCATAGTGTTAAATGCCGGGAGTTGTGCAAGAAGCTGCGCGGACAGCTTTACATAAAAATAGCTGTTGATCGAGCCGTGCTTACCCATAGATTCGATGGCGGCGGAAACCTCGCCATTTTCGCTTGCTTCGTTCATACGGTATGGCCGAATCCGCTCAAAGCAGGTGGCCAGGATTTCAATATTCTCTTTCACGGGACAGAATACTCCTATATATAATAATGTAAGGACTATGGCATCATCCATTATACCATGACGCCGTTGCAGGTGGCCACAACAAAACCGCATTCGCTGCGGTTTTGCGAGGTTCAATGTTCTCAAAGTTCGGTGCGTTAGCACAGAAGCGTATGCAGCACATACACGTAGCTGGAGTAGCGGCGGACTTGAGGCTATTATACCATGACGCCGCAAAGCGGCCTCAACAAAACCGCAGCAGGTGCGGTTTTGCATGGTTCAATGTTCTCAAAACTCTGTGCGCCAGCACAGGGGCGTGTGCCTTGCACACGCGCGGCCGCGCAAGCGGCAGCTTTGAGGTTATTATACCACATGCCTAAGCTTCCTGCCTCCCACCGCGCACCAAATCCCGGCCCGGCCATATACTGATGACAGGGGCTTTTTCCCGGAAAGGAGGCGTTATGCATGGCACAGTGGATTTCTGCGTGTCTTTTCGCGCTTTCAGCCAATATTGATAATTTCCCCATCGGCATTGCTTACGGGCTGCGTGGTATGCGCATCGGAGCGGGCGGCAACCTTCTCATCGCATGCCTTACCAGTCTCGGTACAGCGGCCGCAATGCTGCTGGGCGGAGGGCTGGCACGGCTGATCCCGCCGGACACGGCAAATGCATTGGGCTGCATGCTGCTGGTCCTGATGGGCCTGTGGATGCTGTACCGCGAGACGCAGGGCGGAATGGGAGCGCCGGAACAGCCGCCTGCGGACGCCTGTGGAACGCGGCTGGGCCTGCGGGAAAGTGCCGCTCTTGCCGCCGCACTGGTGGTGAACAATGTGGGGTTTGGCGTGGGTGCGCGCATCACAGGGCTTTCCATTGTCAAAACAACAGCATGTACGTTCGTGTGCAGCCTGATACTTCTTGCGGGCGGCGCCGCTGTGGGCAGGCGGTTCGGCGGCGGGCATCTGGGCAGGTATGCGGGAGTATGCTCGGCGGCGCTCATTGTGGCGCTGGGCGTTTACGAACTTTTTATTTGACGCGCCTTATACCCGACAACCTCCCTGCATTGTCGATTGACTTCCCGTTCCTTCAGCGCCTATAATGAAAGAACAAAAAAGCATCATGGGGAGGCCGCCAGAAATGGACCTGCACGATTTTTACACCGGCCGTACATTCGACGCGCACCGTTTTTTCGGCGCGCATTTTGAGGGAGACTGCGTAATCTTCCGCACCTATGCGCCCGGCGCACAGGCTGTGGAGCTGATTGGAGAATTCAACGGCTGGCAGGGTATGCCCATGGCCCGGGAGGAACAGGGCGGCATATTTTCCTGCCGTATACAGGGCGCAAAGCCCGGCATGCTGTATAAATACAAAATCCGTCCCGCTGCGGGCGGTGAGGCGGACCATTGCGACCCCTATGGCTTTTGGATGGAACTTCGTCCGGGCAGCGCCTCCGCGCTCTGGCCTTTGGGCGGGTACCGTTTCACAGACGAAGCCTGGATGGCGGCGCGCAGCCGCGCTTTCGATGCGCCCGTCAATATTTATGAGATGCATTTCGGCTCCTGGAAAAAAGACGAGGCCCGCGAAAACGGATGGTACCGCTATGATGAAATCGCGGACAAGCTGATTGCCCACGTAAAAGAAAACGGCTATAACTATATTGAATTCATGCCCCTGAGCGAGCACCCGGCGGACTGCTCCTGGGGGTACCAGAACACCGGCTTTTTCGCACCCACGAGCCGCTACGGCACGCCCGACCAGCTCAAGGAGCTCATCGACAAATGCCACGCCGCGGGCATAGGCGTGCTTCTGGATTTCGTACCCGTGCATTTTGCACTGGATGCATACGCACTGGCCAATTATGACGGCACAGCTCTGTATGAATATCCCCATTCGGATGTGGGCGTCAGCGAATGGGGCAGCTGTAATTTCATGCACTCCCGCGGAGAGGTGTGCAGCTTTTTGCAGTCTGCCGCGCACTACTGGCTGGAGGAGTTCCACTTCGACGGCCTGCGCATGGACGCCATCAGCCGCATGATCTACTGGCAGGGCGACCCCGCCCGCGGTGTGAACGGGAACGCCGTTTCATTTTTGCAGACAATGAATGCCGGCCTGCGGCGTCTGCATCCCACAGCGATGCTCATCGCAGAGGATTCCACCAATTTCCCCAAGGTGACTGCTCCTGTAGAATACGGCGGGCTGGGCTTCGACTACAAGTGGGACTTGGGCTGGATGAACGACACGCTGGACTACTTCAAAAAAACGCCGGAGGAGCGCCGGGCACAGTACCACAAGCTGACGTTTTCCATGGCGTACTTTCCGCAAGAACATTATCTTCTCCCCCTCTCCCACGACGAGGTGGTCCACGGCAAAGCAGCCATCGTGCAGAAAATGTACGGAGATTACGAACAAAAATTTCCGCAGGCGCGGGCGCTGTACCTGTATATGATGGCGCATCCGGGTAAAAAGCTGAACTTTATGGGCAGCGAGCTTGGCCACATGCGCGAATGGGACGAAGCCCGGGAACTGGATTGGATGCTGCTGCAATACCCCATCCACGATGCGTTCCGCCATTTTACGGAAGAGCTGAACCGCCTGTATCTTTCCAACGACGCCTTTTGGCAGGGCGAGTATGATCCCGCACATTTTCAATGGCTGGACTGCCAGGCCGACGGGACCTGCCTGTATGCGTTCCTGCGCAGAGGCGGCACGCACACCGTGGCCGCAGCATTCAATTTCGGCGATACGCCCGCGCCCAGTTACCGCCTGCACATGCCCTTCGCCTGCCGTGCCCGGGTGCTTCTGCACACGGAGTGGAAGCGCTTTGGCGGTGCTCTGCCGGAGGAAACGCCTGCGGTGCGCTCGCGGGCCGCCCGGGAAGGCCACGTGCTGACATTTCCGGTGCCCGCGTTCAGCGGCCTTGTGCTGGAACTGGATGCGCCGGACGGCAGCCGCATGACGGGCAAACCGAATCAATGACCGAAACAAAACACACGGGGCTGTTTCCGTCAGCCCCGTGTGTTTTGTTTTTTTACAGCCCCCGCGCCGCGGCCCGGCCTGCTGCGATTCCCGTTGCCCAGGCCCATTGCAGGTTAAAGCCTCCGCAGTCCCCCGCCGCGTCCAGCACCTCGCCCGAAAGATACAGGCCCGGGCACCTGAGGGAGGCACAGCCTTCCGTCTTCACCTCGGCCAGCGGCACACCGCCGCCCGTCACCTGCGCCTGCGTCCAGGGCAGCGTGCCCTCTATGGCAAAGCGCCAGTTTTTAAGCGCACCGGCCAGAGCGTTCATTTCCCTGCGGGAAAGGCCGCCCGGCGCGCGCGAAAGCGGCTGCAGGCCGCAGCTTTTCAGTATCGCATGCCCCAGCTTTTTGGCCACGAGCCCCAGCAGAAGCGTCTCCAGCGAAGCAAACATGCCCGACGCGCAGCGCTGCTCCAGCATCCCGCGCAGGACAGGAAACGCCATCTCCGGAAAAAAATCCACGCTTGTCCCCGCCTTCTTCACGCCCGGGCCAAGCAGGCACGAAAGCTGCATGGCCGGGATTCCGGAGAGGCCGTATTCTGCGAACTGTACTTCTCCCCGTTCGGTTCCGGCGCACCGGCCATCCAGGTACAGCGAAAGCGCACAGTTGGCCCGCACTCCTTTCAATCCGACGGGAAACCCTGCGCACCGCAGCGGAACAAGGCATGGATACGGCTCCGCCACACTGTGGCCCAGCATGCGCGCCAAAGCAAAAGCGGAACCATCCGTGCCGAACTGCGGCCCGGCCTGACCGCCCGCAGCCAAAACCACACGCGCGGCCGAAAAGGCCCGGCCGTCCCGCGTACGCACCGAAAAACCGCCGGGCCCTTTTTCCACCTCCGCCACCTCGCAGCTGCACGCCACATCCACGCCTGCACGCTCCAGTGCCGCACGCAGTACATCCAGCACCATGGATGCCTGATAGCAGTAGGGATATACTCTTCCGTCGGCCTGGGTATCACACAAAAGGCCCATCTCCCCAAAAAAGTCCAGCACTGCGTCCGGAGGGGTTCGCTCCAATATATCCGCCAAACGGGCCGTATCCGCACTGTGATAATGTTCCGGCGCGGCGTTCCGGTTCGTCAGGTTGCAGCGGCCGTTGCCCGTGGCCAGCAGCTTTTTCCCCACACGGTCCAAGCGTTCCAAAACCGTCACGCACCGTCCTCCGCACTCCTTTGCAGCCGCCAGCGCAGCTGCAAGGCCGGACGCTCCGCCGCCGATGATGATGATCTTTCCGTTTTTGCTCATAACGTCTCCCCGTTTCCGCGCGCAAACCGCGGCTTTACATGGTTCAATGTCCTCAAAGCTCTGTGCGCCAGCACAGGGGCGTGTGCAGCGCACACATGCGGCCACGCAAGCGGCGACTTTAGGATCATTATACCATATTTCTAAGCTCACACTTCGCGTACCGCTCGTGTTCACTAAGAAACA
>ENA-ORUW01000772-ORUW01000772.1-human-gut-metagenome-genome-assembly--contig:-NODE-772-length-27242-cov-6.930040_pt1 | contig 27242 bp, 24 predicted proteins | sample MGYA00242088_ERZ509227 | MGnify/ENA primary metagenome ERZ509227 (study PRJEB26280, sample SAMEA2338816) | human gut metagenome | biome: human gut; feature: human-associated habitat; material: faeces... | reverse complement strand
CCCATCCGGAATCTATTTTTATCGGAGCAATAACTGTGTTCCCCGGAAGGTTATAATCCTGTATCGCAGCTCCTTTTGTTCCCACCTTCACGCCTGGAGAATTAGCATCGGAAGCTGGTACCAGCTTCCGATGCTAATTGGGGGTGTGGCGGAATCCGCGGAGCGACGTCACATGCACAGCTTCCAACCGAGATGGCAAAGCACACTCATGGATACCTCAGCGCCAGCGGACAGCAAAGTCGTGTTCTGGTTTCTGATGGGGCGGCGAGCGATTCATTGGCAAGCGGAACGGGTTCCAAAATCAGTCTGGCCTGGGAGACAATGTCTTCCGGGGACAGCACTCCGTTCCCCATCATACAGCCTTCTCTATACCTTAATTATTTGATTAAGGCTTAAACTTGGCTGTCGATTTTCATGGGCTGCGCCCTCTCCGGAGTCGGCACTGTTATATGAACGATTTGTGTCAAATCGCCCATAGTCCGACCAAACATCCGGACCTCGATTGGAACCATCATGCTGCCCATAGTCCATAGGGAGCATGTGAGAATGGCGTCCATTTTGCGCTTCGGTCAAAGAGACACTTTTAGCACCTACTTTCTGCCCTAAATTAGCATCGGAAGCAAAGACCCTTTAAAATAGTGTAAAAGCTATTTTGGAGGGCGATGCAATGAACAAGAAAAAACTGCAAACATACTACGGAACGGTTGCGTATAAGGCGGATAAAACACCCGTTAAAAGGGCGTTTTATGGGCGTTCAAAGGCTGATGCAAAGGCGAAATATTTTGCATATATCGCTGAACATGGACAGGCTGAAAAATGTTCCGACCTTTACACGGTATCAGGCTGGGCCGCTCAGTGGCTGCTTCTGTACAAGCGGCCATATATCACAGATCCGGCATACAGCACCACATACGAGCTGCCCATCCGGCGGCATATCCTTCCGGCACTTGGAAACATGCTTCTGGTGGATGTGACGCCAGCGGACATCCTGCGGTTCTATCAGCAGGCATCCTCCCTCTCGCCCAGCATGTGCGGCAAGATCCGCATGTGTGTCAATGGAATTTTTCGCAGCGCATGCAGTAATGGACTGTGCACCAGCAACCCCGCTGATGGCTGCAAGCTGGAAAGCATGGCTCTGCCTCAGATCAAGGAGGTCTACAATGACAGACAAATCGAGATCGCCTCCCGCTGGTTTTTGAGCCGTATGCCGGAGGTTGTCCTGTTGCTTGAGACAGGGATGCGCCGCGGGGAGCTGGTTGGGCTGCGTCCCGAGGATATTGACCGCCGGCGCAGGCTTTATCGTGTGCAGCGCAGTATCGCATGGGTATCGGGCAAGCCAGTGGAACGGTCTCCCAAGTGTGGAAGCTATCGCGTCTGCCCCCTTTCTGACCGTGCTCTGCAGGCGATAGATGCCCTCCAGCGGCGCTACGCGGGAAAGTATCTAATTTCCGGTGATATCGCCCTAAGACCCGATACATGGAGCCGAAGGCTCAAGGCGGAAATGGCAAGACTTGCACAGGCGCACCCTGGCATGCCGGAGCTTACCGCGCATGAACTCCGGCACACTTACGGCACATACCTGCGCCGGCACGGCGCAGATATTTATTCAATTAGTAAAATTTTAGGTCATAAAGACATCTCCGTCACAGCTCGAATCTATGTCCATAATGAGATCGCAGAGCTGCGCAAAGCTGTACGGTGGTGTAACCGTCGTGAACCGATTCAGGAGGAATATATACCATGAGTTTGATCAGATTGGCAAACGGACACAAATATGAGATTGAGCAGCCCAACGAGGGCGAAGGCATGATGCGCAACCGCCGGCGCAATACGGTGCAGATCACATTCCGGGCGGGCGCAGAACAGTTTGACGCTATCCGGGCAGATATCATATCCGAAAACCTTGAATCTTTCCGCATCTATTATCCCGACAACGAAACCGCGAATGAACCGGATGAGCAGCTTGAAGGCGTCAGCAACAAGCTGTTTGAGGCCTTCTCGCTGGTGGGCGATTGGGAGGATAAAGAAATCGAGCTGCAGAAAGAAACCAGCAAGACCCCGGCTGTATACGGACGCCAGCTGTCCGTTACGCTCGGAGAACGACTGGCAAGCGATACATGACCGCAGCGCCCCGTTGGGGCGCTTTCTTATACTCTGAAGGAGGTGGCAGCATGGCGATTTTTAAGGGCCGCACGCGGGTGCGGTACGGGTACAGCCGATGGGGCTATACACGGAACAACGGCAAGGGCTGGCATGGCGGCAGCGACGAGGAAGGGCTGGACAGCGATACCATCCTGATGCCCGATTACAAGGGCAAAAGCATTTCCGGGAGGGTCATTACGGCCCGCAAAGTGGACAAGTCCACAGACAACAAAACATGGGAATGGGGCTGGTATGTGTGCGTGGAGCTGGACGCAGGCCAGACGCCGGACGCGGTGAACTACCTGTATTTCTGCCACAACGCGCGGAATCTGGTATCCGTGGGCCAGCGGGTGAAAAGCGGTGATGCGCTGGCGGTGATGGGCAACACGGGCAACGCGGCACTGGCAAGCCCGCCCTTTGCACACTGCCATTTTGAGGTGCGGGCCACGACCACCGGGGCGGGGCTTGACCCCACGGCATACACCGGGCACCCCAATGCTGTGGGCACATATGGTGCAGCAATCAACGGGACGGAGGATGACGACATGAAATTTTTGAAGGTACTTTCGGAAAAGTGCGAGGTATTCTCGGCTGCGGATGTAACCGCTGTCGATGTGGGATACAACGGTGGCCGCTTGAAAGTGGGCGAATATTACCCGGTGCAGGCTGAGGTGGGCAGCGACGGCACTTATACCTGGGTGCGCATCCAGGCTGGCACAGCAAAGCGTTATGCCGTGGTGCTCCCTGATCGCAGCGAAATCGTGAGCCTGTCCGCAGGGGATGCTATTACGGCATGTATGGCGCAGGCTGGTGATGGTGATACATCCGAACTGGAAGCGCAGGTTGCGCAGCTGACAAAAGAGCGTGACGCGGCCACACAGCGCGCGGATGTTTCGGACAAAAAACTGTCTGATATTAAGGCGTATGTTGCAGGCGTCTAGCATCGGCTGTGTTCTTTCATTTCTGTGTATATTTTTTCATTAAGGAGGACATTTTTATGCAGGCTTTTCTTCTTATCCTGTCTCTTGCAATCATCGTCGAGGCTCTGGTCCAATACGCTAAGACCATCATTACGATGCTTGAGAACAAACAGTACAAAACCTTCGGAACGCAGTTGGCTGCTATCCTCATTGCAGTTTTTATCTGCTTCGCCGCTGGGGCTGATATCTTTGCCCTTATGGGTATTTCTTTCTCCGTTCACTGGCTGGGTACTCTGCTCACGGGGATCGTCATTTCCCGCGGTTCGAACTATGCAAGCGACCTCATCAAAAGGCTTCAAAACCCGGACATTGGGGAGATCGTTCTGGAGGATATCGTTGAAGCGGCAGATCCCGCAAACAAAGCTGCGGTACACATCAGCGGCGTGCCTCCGAATCCATGACAAAAGGGTGCAATGAAAGCGCTGCATGCTGCCTCATTCACACCCGTAAACAATCGTTTTTACACACTTTAAAAGGGCGTTTACATGGGCTTTTTAACCCGTTGTAAACGCCCTTTTCTTTTTGCCTTTTTGTTGCAATTTTGCAACATGCTTTTCTCATTCTTTCTGAAAACTTTTCTCATTCTTTTTGAAAAGCAACAGCCGCACTGCTTGCGAAAAACGGTAGAAAAATAGCTTATGTTATCAAAGCCTATATCACTTGCGATTTTGCTGATTGAAAAATCGGTAGACAGCAGCAGCCTTTTTGCTTCTCTGATACGCAGCTGATTGATATATTCCCGCATGTTCATTCCAACCTCGGAACGGAACCGTTTGGAGAGATAATTTGGCGTGACAAAAGCAATGGATGCCACGATGTCCCTGTCGATATTTTCACGGTAATGCACCGTGATGTAACGCTTCACCTTGCTGATCACATTTTCTGAATCAGCAAGCTCCAGCAAATGTGTCACAGTGTAGTCGTATAAATGCACGGCAAAATTCATCATGTCAAAGACAGAACGCTCCGCTGTTCCATCAAGCTCACGTATCATCTCATCCTGAAACAATGCATGGGCTGGTATCGCATTGTCATTCAGATATGTATTGAACGCGCGGATCAGATCATGATGCAGTAGCGCAATGGCGCAATCACTGCCTGTCTTATCCACGGAAATTTTGTTTGCAATCGAAGATATCTCAGCTACATATTCTGTTTTGTCCCGTCGCTTGATGCAGTCCAGTATCTTCGTCTCATCCACCGCGGGCGGCACATTGCCCGCTGGTACGGAAGCCTCTCGGAACAAGCGCACCTGGCCGCTTTGCAGGCGGATTTTATGGAGCCTCCGCTGCAGCTCAGGCCCCTGTGTGGGCAGCTGCCATAGCTGTATCACCTCGCCCACCAAGCATACCGGCTGCAGGATCAGATAGCTTCTGCAGGCCGAAACCAGGTGATCGCACCGACGCACCACTTCCTGCTCAACAGCTTTTTCCGCCCGAAGCAGCATGGTCACGGTAATGAAGCGTTCACCCATATCGACGATAGAATATGCAAAGTCCTGCCGCTCTGCCACGATTTCCTGAGACAGATAATTGAAGCTGTATACAAGCAGGTCTCTGTTCCATCCGTTTTTCAGTGCATTGGTCGAATCTGCACTCACCAGTACACAACGTATACAGGAATCTGGCTGCAGCTCCAAACTGCGTCGGCCCATGGCCGCCGCAATTCTTATTTTTTCCTCTCCGTACAGTCCGTCACGTAGACGCTGCAGGAAATTGTTCAGCAACAGGTCCGCATGATGGGCGCTGCCTTCCGTGGATTCCTGTGCCAGCTGTTTTGCACGCAGCGTGGCAATCATTTGCAGCAGCGCTTCCCGCAGTTCATTCAGATTGATTGGTTTCGTCAGATAATTTGTGGCGCCGTAACGCACTGCTTCCCGGGCATATTCAAAGCTTTCATAGCATGTCAGAAAAGCGAACTCCGGATGATACTCCGCTTTACTGACGTATTTCAATACCTCTATCCCATTGCACTGCGGCATGCCGATATCACAGAGGATCAGCTCCGGCCGTTCCTCGGCGATGATTTCCTTGGCGGTAAGCCCATTGTATGCACGCAGTATTTTTGTGATGCCGAATTCATTGCAATCCAGACTGTTCTGGATAAAATCGATCGTTGAAATGTCATCGTCACAAATCAGCAGCTTCATCATTTTCCTCCGGTATCCAAATCTCTACGTGTGCGCCTCCTGTTTTCGCGTTGGATAAGCGCAGCAAATCGTTTCTATGGTAAATTAACTGCAGTGTCCGGCTGATATTCGTCAGGCCCAGATGGTCTTTCGCTGAACGAGGCGTCTCTTCTTCCGGCAAAGAAAACATGGAAATCACCTCTTGCGGAAAGCCTTTTCCATTGTCCTCCACGATCATCCGGCATCCACAAAAGTCTCCGTCCTGATAATGTTCACACTGTACAACGAGCCATAGCGGCTCATAAAGACTCATCGCGTGCTTGAAAGAATTTTCAACAGCAGTAAACAACAACAAATAAGGGACTCGCGTATCAGCAACAGAATCGGCACAGCCGATATATGCGTCCACACTTCCCGGAAATTTGATTTTCTGCATTTCCAGATAGCTTTTGACCTGCTCAATCTCCTCTGCTATACGCACCCATTTATTTTGAATATTCAGCATATAACGCATATATTTCGCCAGTGCCGCCAAATATTTTCGAATATCCTCGTTCCGGTTCTGATACGTCATGTTGCTGACAGTTGTGATTGCATTCAAATAAAAGTGCGGCCGCAGCTGAGCTCGAAGCATCTTCAGCTCATCCCGCTGTTCCCGAAGCTGTCTGTCATATGCTTCAATGCGCATTTTTTTCAAGCTGTCAGCCATTTCGTTAAAGCTGTTGAACAAGTCCGCAAATTCCTGACTGTTTGCTTTTTCCGCAATACGGTAATCTTCATTCCCGCCGCTCAACTCCCGGTTGGCTTTCAGAATCACGTTCGTGGGGTGAACAATCATCCTCTGCATCACCCACAGCAAAAGCAGAAAAAGCAGAACACAAAGGATGCTTGCACCGCCCAGCATTGCAGCGCCGCCGTTTCCGTTTTGAAATATATCCTCCCGCACTGTCAATATGATTTTTGCATCGCATGTTTCCAGTTCCGCCTGCGCCGTAATGAGGGAATTTCGGCCAGCCTTCACCCCGCCGGACGCATCCATAATCACAGCCTGTTCTTCCGCTGTTCCTGCAAACAGATACATCTCTTTTCCTACCGCCAGATAGCAGGCCGGCTCAGAACCCATTACACTATAACTTTCCAAAATATCATATTGGGACAGGCAGCTCGCCGTACCCACCATGTATTTTCCAAGGGCAATTACTTTTATGAAATACATTTCATCGCCAATTTTTTTGATCGACCAGGACTTATCCTGAAGTCCAATCTTAACTTCAAAATCAGTGGTATAGAAAAACGCTTTCAGTGCAGATTTTTTCTGATTTGACACTCCGTTTCCCGCTGAAAAAAGCCTGAGTGAGCTTTCTGTGTCGACCAGATAAAAACAAGCGCTGTCCTCACTGACCCGCAGCTTGTCCGACATCATATCAAGACACTTTTTCTTTGCGGAATACTGCATCATCGGAGTGCCCGCTCCCAACTCGGTATTATTATAGATGGTGAGCAGGAGCTCATATAAATGCTCGTACAGCATATTGAGACGTGTTCCTACTGAATTTTCCCACAGCTCTGCCGTATGAATATTCTGCTGACGGATATTCTCTACAGACTGCCTGTAATAACTAATATTTGTCCAGGCAAGGAATCCAAGGAGCAGTATCAGCAGAAAAGCCAGTAATCCTGTCAACGTCTTCCGCCAAGATCTCATAAGCCCCTCCCTTATGTGAACCAGCACATTCTTTGTCTTTATTATCCATTATAACTGCTTTCCCACTTTTAAAAAAGTTCCTTCCATTTAATTTTGTTCCCTATATTTTCAAAAAAGTACAATTTCATTGAAAAAATTTGTTTTATTTTCCAAGTCTTTTCTTTTAAAGAACATGCGTACAAAATTATAAAATTCATATTCATTTCTGAAAGACAATAACTTTTTTCTTTGCTAGACTGGAAACCGAAACATCAATCATCACCCGTAGAGGCGTCGTCATTCACGGACGCGCTGTCCTGGCAGGGAGGCTCGCAAGTACTATGCGTCGAAAAACAACAGAATTCATCGGCAATAATATTAAATATTTTATCATCGCTCCGCTGCTGACCATCGCCGAAAGCAGCACAGAGCTGCTGCTGCCTTTTCTTATGGGCCGAATTGTAGACGACGGGCTGAACGCAGAAAATTCCCGCAATGTGCTGTACATTGGACTGTGGATGATAGGCATATCCCTTTTGGGGCTTTTACTGGGCATTTTCAGCGCCAGAACATCGGCCAAAGCTTCACAGGGATACGGATTTAATCTGCGCCAAGCGATGTTCCGCCAGATTCAGACATTTTCTTTTGCGGATATAGACACTTTTTCCACCGCCTCTCTTGTGAACCGCTGTACAATGGACGTTCGCCAAATACAAGATGCGGTGATGCAAATCATCCGCATGCTAGTGCGCGCACCGACGTTGTTGATCGTATCCATGGTGATCTGCATTCGACTGCACGCCGGTCTCTCCATCGTGTATTGGCTGGCGATCCCTGCGCTTCTTGCCACACTTTTTGTTATCATGCGTATTACAAAGCCGTTTTTCAGCGCAATGCGCACTCGGTCCGACGCATTGAATGCCTGTGTTCAGGAGAATATGATCGCCATCCGTGTGGTAAAAACCTTTGTGCGTTCCAACTACGAAAAAGAAAAATTCAGGCGTGCGAACGACGCCCTTACCGACACCTCCATCGGCGCCAGTATCCGCATCGCTCTGATGCATCCCTGCAGCACAGTCATTTTCAATCTTGCCACCATTGCTTTGTACTGGTTCGGCGGCCATCTCGTGGGCAGCGGTGCGCTTCTTTCCGGAGCGCTGCTGTCTTATGTTGCCTATTTGAATAATATTTTGTTCTCCGTCATGATGTTCAATATGGTTTTGACGCGTCTTTCCCGCACAAAGCCCTGTTTGACACGCTGTATGGAGGTATTGAACTACGAGAGCAGCATCCGCAGCGAAAACGGCGGCGAACCGTCGTCCATGCAGGGCGCGATCCGCTTTGAGCATGTTTCTTTTTCCTACCCGGGTGCGCAGCGTTCCGGCTCTGTTCTGGAGGATATCTGCATTTCTGTCAAGCCCGGCGAGTTTATTGCCGTTGTGGGGCCGACAGGCGTTGGGAAAACCACATTTGTTAATCTGATTCCCCGGTTCTACGACCCCGTCGAAGGCAGAATCTTCATTGACGGCAAAGAACTGCGGACATGGGACCTGGGCTCACTGAGACAGCACATCGGCGTCGTGCTGCAAAACAACATCCTTTTCTCCGGAACGGTCCGTGACAATCTGCGCTGGGGCGCCCCCACCGCCACAGACGAAGAGCTTCTGGAGGCCGCCCGGGACGCACAGGCACACGAATTTATCCTTCATCTGCCCGACGGATTGGACACAGTAATCGAGCAGGGCGGGACCAATGTCTCCGGCGGGCAGCGGCAACGCCTGTGCATCGCCCGAGCGCTGCTCAAAAAACCATGCATTCTGATACTGGACGATTCCACGTCTGCTCTCGATTCTATCACGGAACGCCGTATTTTCGATACATTTTATCAAAAATACCGGAACACCACCATACTGCTGGTAGCGCAGCGGATTTCATCCGTGCAAAATGCCGACCGCATCATCGTTCTGGATGGGCGCCGCATCTGTGCAGTGGGAACGCATGCGGAACTGCTGCAAAACTGCGGTATTTACCAAGCGATCTACGATTCCCAACAGGAAGGGAGTGAAGCCGATGGCGGCAGGAGGCAATAACGCCGGCCGCGGCAGGGATTACCGAAAGCCCAAGGATGTTCAGAGGACCCTGCGGCGGCTTGGGAGATACCTATGGAATTACCCGTCCCTTCTTTTTCTTGTGCTGGCCGCGACGATCTCTCAGTCCATTTTAGGTCTGACTTCCTCTTATCTGCTCAAACCGATCATCGACGATTGCATCGTTCCCAACATCGGGAACGCCGCGCCGGACTGGTCGCCGCTCCTTCATACGCTGGTCCGGCTGGCCGTGCTCTATCTGTTGACACTGGCTGCCTCCTATGGACAATCCGTTCTTTCGATGATCCTTTCCGAGCGGTGCACCAACCGTCTTCGTGCAAACCTGTTTGAACGCCTGCAGGACCTTCCCATATCGTTCTTCGACGCTCATGGTCATGGCGAAGTGATGTCCCGTTTCACAAATGATGCAGACAATGTGCAGGCTGCCATCGAGCAGGGAATCACATCTTTTCTTTCTGCTCTCATTACGTTTTTCGGCACCATGTATTTGATGATACGGCTGAACGCTTACTTATTCTGCCTCACGTTTCTGTTCATGGTACTGGCCGTATTTACAAGCCGCACACTCAGCCTGAAAAGCAAGGCCCGGTTTCGTCTGCAGCAGCGTGAGCTGGGGCTCGTCAACGAATACGCGGAAGAGATCATTCAGGGAATCCGTGTTGTAAAAGCATTTCATTATGAAGACCGGGCTGTGGAAGAATTCAACAGGCGAAGTGAAAAATTTCGTGATACGGCCATTTCGGCCAATTCTCTCGGCATGTCGCTGATGCCGGTCATCGGGCAAATGATGGGTATTTGTTATGCCGCCACCACTGTTGTCGGCGCCTTCTTCATTATACGGGACGCCGGAACCGGCGCTTCCTATTTCACGATTGGCAGTTTGGGGCTTTATCTCACATACACACGGCAGCTTCGCGCTCCGATCAACAACATCACCAATCAGCTGGTGAGCCTGATGTCCGCACTGGCGGGCGCCGAGCGCATTTTCAATGTAATGGACAACGAGCCTGAACCCGATGACGGCGGCGTGCGCCTCACCTTTGAGGACGGAGACTATCAATGGGCTCTCCAAGAAGAGGAGACCATCCCACTGCGCGGACATATCACCCTGCATGAAGTGCAATTCCGTTATACTGCTGATAAACCCGTTATCCGCGGCATTACTTTAGAGGCCTATCCGGGCCAAAAAATCGCGCTGGTCGGTTCTACGGGCGCAGGCAAAACTACGCTCACCAATCTTATGAGCCGCTTTTATGACATTCAGCACGGCGCCATCACCTATGACGGCATCGATATTCGAAATATCCGCAAAAGTGATCTGCGCCATAGTATGGCCGTAGTTCTTCAGGATACGCATCTGTTCACAGGTACGATTCTGGAAAACATCCGGTACGGACGTCTGAACGCCACCGATGAAGAATGTGTCGAAGCGGCGCGGACCGCCAATGCCTATGATTTTATTCACGCTCTTCCGGATGGTTTTAAAACAGTGCTCACTGCGGATGGCAACGGCCTCAGCCAGGGTCAGCGCCAGCTCCTGAACATTGCCCGCGCAATGCTTGCCGAACGTCCTGTACTGATTCTCGATGAAGCGACCTCTTCCATCGATACCCGCACAGAACAGCTGATCGAGCAAGGGCTGAATCGTTTGATGGAGGGCAAAACCGTACTTATCATCGCACACCGGCTCTCCACTGTCCGCAATGCAGACAAAATCGCGGTAATCGAAAACGGACAGATACTTGAATTTGGAAATCACCAGGAACTGATGGCTCAAAAGGGGAAATATTATGAACTCTATACAGGCCAGCATCTGCTGGACTGAGAAAGGATGTTTGTCAATGGCAAACCTGGATATCACCTTCCGTTCACAAAGCCTTACCCGCCCCACCACGTTTCATCTGATCTGGCCCAACGACGTTCCTCCCGACATGAAAGCACAGAACCCGCATTACGGGCGTCCCTGCAAAACACTTTTCCTGCTTCACGGGTATACGGCGGGCTACAAAGAGTGGCCTTCCTGCAGCCCCATCTGGGAGCTGGCAATGAAATACAACCTCGCAGTCGTCTGCCCGGACGGAGGCATCAGCTTTTATCTTGACGGCAAAGGCGCCGGGACCGCTTGGTGCCGCTATGTAAGCGAAGAATTACCCACTTATCTGCAGCAAAACTTCGGCTTGGCGGACGGCCCTGAAAATACGTTCGTGGGCGGCGAATCTATGGGAGGCTTCGGCGCGCTGCATACAGCACTGTCACGGCCGGAAACCTTTGGATGCGCCATCGCGCTTTCCTCTGCTCTCATCATCCACCAGGTAGCCTCCATGAGGCGCAGCTCCGGGCCTGTTCCCGCCATGGCCGATTACGATTACTACACGTCCACTTTCGGCGACCCCGCAGATGTGGAAGACAGCGCCAATAACCCGGAAACGCTTGTAAAACATCTACTGGCCGCCGGAAAAGCCGTTCCGCGCCTGTTCATGGCCTGTGGCACGGAAGATTTTCTAATCGAGAACAACCGGGCGTTTCATGATTTTCTCATGGAAACCAGCGTTCCAGTAAGCTATCATGAGGCTCCCGGCGTGCATAATTTTGAATTTTGGAACCAGTGGATAGAACCGGGAATCCGGTGGGCGCTAGAGCTTTGAGTCGTTTCTGACACATCCTGCCATATCGCAGTAAAAAAATACCGCTGCATCCTCAGAGGATGCAGCGGTATTTTTTTACTCGGTATAAATGCTTTCTTTTGTTTCAGGATCACGGCTGAAATGCGAGAAAAACTCAAAAATCTGGCGTGCCATTTCTGGAGTCGGCCAATGCGGCATATTCATCTCACACATGATGCGCACACGGGCGACACCGTCTCCGCTTTTCAAATCGCCGATATAGTTTGTAACGCCGTCCGCCACCACAGTACGGCGGCAATCTGGAGCAAGCGGCAGACCGATATTCTTCTCTTCCGCAGAAACAGTCTCGTTCTCTTTCAACGCCATAACGTCGGATAAGGCGATCTCCGGCGCGCGGTTCACTCTTGCCCAACTATTGATTCCATCCAGAAAAATATCCGTTGCCGGCGCATCTGTCCCGCGCAGTTTCGCATCATACAACGGAAAACGGTGGCCATCTAGGTTCCCGGAAACAGTTATAATCGGCATATACGTTCCCATTGCGAGCGAGCGCGGTACACCGTCAAACGGCGTCTGTGGCTCCGGCCCGATGGCTTTGTCTACGAACCCATTGGAAATCGGCGCGCCGCACGGTGCCACGGCCGCATATACATCCGGTCTTTTGTTGCCAAGAAAGTTCGCCATAAACCCGCCATAAGAAAAACCTGCCGCATAGATTCGGCTTTCGTCCACCGGATACAAGCGTTTTGCTTCTGCCAGGATCTCATCCAGAACATCGTCCAGCTCCACAGACGGAGCAATCACAATCCATTCGCGACGGGCTGCCTCCTGCGGGATTCCCCATCCGTCGATGATGCTGATAGGATTCTGTCCTCCATGAAGCATCACTACCACAGGATATTTACGTCCTTTGTTTTTGGGGGCGAACGCACTTACCGGCACAAACGAGTTCCACCGTTTAAACTCATTTTGCGGCGTTGGACAATCAGGCCGCTCCCAGTGATAGCCTGTGCGCGTTTCATATTCTGTCCAGCTCATAGGGCTTGTAGCCCCATGAAATTCTTTCACCATTCCCTGCTTTGCCCAATACGCCACCACCTCAGGCGAATGATCATCCAAATCCATCAGCACCGGCTCCATCATTTTGGCCAGGGCTTTCAGATATCCTCCCTCTTTAAGAGCCTCCAAATCCACCTCTGGATTGAACGTCGTATAAAGGTCCCGCACGCGGTCGATCCGTTTGTTGTCCGTCATCACAAACTGACAGTCCAGAAAAGCATTATAATCCATAATATATACTTCCTTCTTTCTTATGTTGACTTATCTTTTATAATAGCGCTCTCTTCCGAACACTTCTATTGAAAAAAATGCCGTTCATTTCAAATTTGTAAGGGGCTGGCAGGAGCGGAACATTATTGAAAAAACACAGTCGTTTTCTAATGGCAAACCACCTCTCCTTCTGGTATCATGACAGTATGGAGCGCTGTGCCTCCCAAAGGCTTGCGCAGCAGGAAGGAGAGAGCATATGACAGATACCATATCAAACAAGCTGACAAACGCCATAGAAGGTTGGAGCGCACCGGATATCGGGCCTGACATTCCCCACGGCGATATGCCGGGAGACAAAATCGTCATCAACGCGGCGCATATCGAAAAGGCCCGCATCATTTTCCCCCGGCTTTTGCCTCTGCTGAAAAATGCTATGGAGCAGAATGGCGCTCCACGCGCCGTGGCGGCCGTATGCGGCGGTTCTGGGGTCGGCAAATCTGAAACGGCTTCATTGCTGGCGCATTATCTGCAGCAGATCGGCGTGGGCTGCTATGTATTGTCCGGCGACAACTATCCCCGGCGTATTCCCGCCCAAAATGATGCAGAACGTCTGCGCATCTATCGTTGCGGCGGTATCCGCGGCCTGTTGACAGCCAACTGCTATACGGCCGAACGGAGTGCGGCATTGATGGAACTCATGGAAAAAGAACTGGACGCCAGCGCTGAACAAACCAAGGGACATCCTTGGCTGACTGTTTATCAGCAGGCGGCACGCGATGCCCTCTCGGGCTATCTCGGCAGTTCCAAGGAACAGGACTTCGATCAACTGACGGACATCATTTCCCGCTTCAAACGCGGCGATACGCACATCTGGCTCAAGCGTATGGGGCGCACGCCGGAAGCTCTCTGGTACGAAAAAGTTGATTTTTCCCAAGTCTCTGTGCTGATCATCGAATGGACCCACGGCAACAGCGAAAAATATCAGGGGGTGGATATCCCGATTTTACTCAACAGCACGCCGGAGGAAACGAGGGAGCATCGGCGCCAGCGTAACCGTGACGGCAAAACGGACAGCGCTTTCACCACAGTCGTATTGGAACTGGAACAAAAAATGTTGGAGTCCCAGGCTGCGCGTGCAAAACTTATTATTTCCAAAAACGGCAGCATCCTTTCATACGCTCAGTACCGGAGCCTTATGGCAGAAAACATATAGGGATGGTGGAGTATGGATAATTTCGCAAACAATATCGGGCCTATGCTGAACGCTTATCCGGACAGCATAGGAGGCACGCTTCACGACATTGTGGATCTTCTGCAAAGACCCGAGCTGGCAGGAGCTTTTACTTCTTTCTACATCCTTCCAAGTCTTTTCAACACGGATTTGGATCGCGGCTTTTCGGTAATTGATTACGGGCTGAACAAGCTGATGGCGCAGAAGGAGGATCTGGAGGCGTTGGATGCGCTTGGCATTGATTTGAAGCTGGACTTTATCCTGAACCACGCGTCTGTACTTTCGCCTCAATTTCAAGATATCCTTAAAAACGGCCGTTCTTCCCGTTATAAGGATTTCTTTATAGATTGGAACGAATTCTGGAAGGGACACGGGACAATGACGGAAAACGGCTGGATTCTGCCGAACCCGGAGCTTATTTCCGGCATGTTCTTCCGCAAACCGGGACTCCCGATCCTGATGGTACGCATGCCCGATGGCGAGGAAGTGCCTTACTGGAATACTTTTTATCAGGAGGTCATCTATTCACACATCGACGAACAGGAACTTGTGCAAGAATACGGAATTCAATATGAGTTGGCGAAGATTCTGGCCGCCCAGGCAAATGCCGCAATCGATGCTGGCAGCAAGCCCTCTGAACTTGAACTCGGGCGCTGGAACGAATACCGTGCCCAAGTTTCCGCCTGTCTGGAAAAAAAGCGTCGGTATCTCGGCCAGATGGATCTGAACATTCAGTCTCCTCTCGTCTGGGAATACTACGAACAGGTATTGGCAAAGCTGGCTGCCTACGGCGCCAAAATCGTGCGTTTGGACGCCTTTGCCTATGCTCCCAAAGCAGTTGGAGAACGCAATTTTCTCAACGAGCCGGGCACTTGGCAGCTGCTCAGCCGGCTGGCTGGGCTGGCTGGCCCCCACAGCATCTCGCTCCTGCCGGAGATTCACGCGGGATATGCGGAAAAGACCTACGAAAAAATAGCACAAAAAGGCTACATGGTGTACGACTTTTTCCTGCCAGGACTTGTTCTGCACGCCTTGGAGGAGAGGGACGGCACGCTGCTGGCGGCGTGGGCGAACGAACAGCTTTGCAAAGGGATACACTGTGTAAACATGCTGGGCTGCCATGACGGCATTCCCCTGCTGGATTTGAAAGGCCTGTTGCCCGATGAACAAATCCAGAAACTGATCGATACCGTGGTCGCACGCGGCGGATACATCAAAAATTTGCACGGACAGAAAAACGTATACTATCAGATTAATGCTACTTATTACAGTGCGCTTGGTGAGGATGACCGCAAAATGCTCCTCGCTCGTGCTTTGCAGTTGTTTATGCCCGGCAAGCCACAAATATGGTATCTTGACCTTTTTGCAGGCAAAAACGACTACGAGGCGGTAAAGCACGCAGGACCGGGCGGGCATAAAGAAATCAACCGCACCAATCTCTCGTCCGGACAAATCGAAGCAATGCTGAAACGCGCTGTTGTAGCGCAGCAGCTCCAGCTTCTGCAAATGCGCAGCCGGTATAAGGCTTTTTCCGCAGATGCGTTCATCACTGTACAAAGCGATACCGCGCACATGGTCTTTGCATGGCAGGCCGCCGGACAGAACGCCATCCTAAACGCAGATCTTTCCACATGCGCCTTTACCATTGAGGTTACCGGCACAGACGGTGCTCTCCTATTCCGTTTTGTACAGAAATGATTCCTTATGAAGAAGGCCGTGGCCTGCATATCCGACGATATGCAGGCCACGGCTTTTCGGAGCACGGTGCCGTCACAGCTCCACGCCTTTCACTTTCTTGATCCACTTGCCGCTCCTCAACCGAATGATAGACCATACAGCCTTTACGATCTGGTCAGAATGCAAACAAATGTATATCCAAAACGGCGCAATATCCAATACGATGCCTGCAACATACCCCAAGGGGATCGCCAGACACCACATGGTGGATGTATCGGCCAGCAGCAAAAAACGTGTGTCTCCGCCGCCGCGCAGAACGCCTTTTGTTAAAATCGAGTTTGTTGAGCGGAAAATGATGATAAAACTGATCGCATTCATGAGCTGTGCTGCTATCTCTTTCGTCTCATTGGTAATATTGTAGGAATTGATTACCGGAATACTGAGCATCTGTATCACTACAGCGGCAACACAGCCGATTCCCAAACCAAGCAAAAGCATCGTATTGCTTTGTCTTTTCACTTTATCCATCCGGTGCTCACCCAGTGTTTGCCCGATTATAAAGCATCCTGCAAATGCAATGCCCGTGATGAAGATTGTACTGACGCGCTGTACGACCGTAGTAATGGCATTTGCCGCAACAAATTGAGAGCCGATGCGCCCCATAATCATGGCAAGCACACTGTCGCCCACGCCGAGTAAACCATCACTGAGCATAACGGGAACGCTGACACGCAGAAATTCCGCCGCAAGGTCTCCGCATTCCCCAAAGATATCCCGGACACGGTATCCAATACGTTTATCAACGATAAAGAAGTATCCACAGATGATGAGCACTTCCACCACACGGGCAATCACTGTTCCGAGCGCCGCGCCCGCGATTCCCATTGCCGGAGCGCCGAGTTTTCCAAAAATGAAGATATAATTTGCGCCTATATTTACAAGGAACGAGGTGGTAGAAGCCGCAAGCGGAATCATGGCAAGGTCGGCGCTGCGCAGAATATTTGTCGTTACAGTCGAAAGAGCCATCAAAATATATGTAATGGTGGACCACTGCAGATAGACGGTTCCCCCCTCGATGACCGGTGATTCATTTGTATAAAGTTCCATGATCTGGCGTGGTACACAGATATTTACCGCCGTAAACACAAGCGCCAGTACCACGGTAAAACGAAGTGCGACCGTGATCGTCTCGCGCAGGGAGTCTTTATTCTGCGCCCCCCAGTACCGTGAGGTAAGCACCGACGCCCCCATACTGATACCCATACATAAAAAAGTAAACAGCGTGATGAACTGCGTCGCCAAAGAGGAAGCGCTCAACGCCGTTTCCCCTAAAGTTCCCAGCATGATGGTGTCTACGAGGTTGACACCTGTCGTGATAACGCTCTGCATAGCGATGGGCAAGGCTATCTTCACCAATTTTTTATAAAATCTCTTGTCTGTTTCGATATATTTCATCCTGTAATTCCTATCTTAATCCGTATAAATGCTTTTGCCGCTTTTCCCACCGCGTTTGAAATGCGCAAAAAACTCAAAAATCTGACGCACCATCTCCGGAGTAGGCCAATGAGGAATGTTCATCTCTGCCAGGAGCCTTACCCGTACCACTCCGTCCCGGCTCTTCAAGTCCATGCGATGATATGTCACGCCGTCTGCCACATAGGTTTTTCGGCAATCCTCCGGCAGCGGAAGCCCAACCTCTCTTTCAGCCTGTGAAATATCATTCTTCCCTTTGAGCGCCATAACATCTTCTATACGAATTTCTTCCGCATCATTTACGCGAGCCCAGCAGTTGATGCCCTCCACAATGTCCTCCGGCCTTTCCATATGGGACAAGCCGAAGGCTTTGCCACGGAAATCATAAATGGGGAAACGGTTCCCATCACACTCGCCATACACGTTGATGATTGGCATACAGATATTTTTGGCAAGTGCACGAGGCACACCATCAAACGGAGGAAGCGGTTCACGATCGTCGTCAAATCCCTCGATAAACCCGTTGTCCATGGCCGTACCACAGGGAGCTACGGCCGCAAAAACTTCCGGATACTGGTTTCCCAAACGGTTGGAGGCCCATCCGCCATAAGAGAAACCTGCGGCATAGACACGTTCCGTATCCACAGGATACAGTTTTTTCGCCTGTTCTAAAATATCAAGCACAAATTCATCCAGTTCCAGCGACGGAATGATGACGATCCATTCGCGCCGGGCCGCCTCCTGCACAAAGCCCCATCCTTCCACCAGAAAAATATTGTTGCAGGCACCATGCAGTGCAAACACCACCGGATATTTTTTCTGCCGGTTCGCAGGGGCAAACGCCGAAACAGGCACAAAAGATGTCCAGATCCTATGTTCGTTTTGAATGACCCGGTGCTCCTCCGCTTTCCATCGGTAGCCGGTTTTTGCCTCATAATCATCCCAATCTGTCGGTTCATCATAACCGTGAAATTCCTTTACCATTCCCCGTTTGGCCCAATATGCCATGACTTGGGGCGAACGTTCATCGGGTACGTCTAAAACCGGCTCCATCATCTGCTCCAAAGCCGGAAAAAAATCCGACTTCTTCAGTGCTTCCAAATTAACATTTGGGCTGAAAACTGTATACAACTCACGGATTGTATCGATTTTCCCCGCGTCGGTCATCTGATATTTTCTGTCCAATATTTTATCCACATTCATAAATGGCGCCTCCCAAATCCAAAAAATAGCATCTTAAAACCCCTCTTTTCTTTTTTCTTCAACACTGTAAATGATACCCTCACACCCGTTTTCGCCGCATCAACTTTTGTAACAAGTATTTTCATTTTTCTGCCTGCAAAAATATTTTGCGCAAATAACAAAACAAATGCGTACTTTTTTTGATGCCCCTTTTCAGGCCCGGCGCTATAATCGTACCGGAAAGTGAGGGATTTTTACATATGGACCGAATGCTGCCGCGCTGCACCCCCGAAGAAGCCGGGATCGCAAGCAAAACGCTGGAAAATCTTTTGGACGCCTTGGAAGATACCGGAACCGAGATGCACGGACTCATGATCGCCCGGCATGGGAAGGTCTGCGCCGAGGGCTGGTGGGCGCCATACGCTCCGAACTTGGTCCACGGCGACCAGTCTTTGACAAAAACATACACCATCACCGCACTGGGCCTGCTGCACGATGAGGGAAAACTGGAGCTTGAAGAAAAGCTGGTGGATATTTTCCCGCAATATATGCCGGAAGTCATCAGTGAAAATCTGCAGGCAATGACGGTTCGCAACCTGATGTCCTTCGGCAGCGGTGTGGAGCAGATGGTCAGCATCGCAGACGCCGACTGGCTGCGCCGTTTTTTTGCGCTTCCTGTTACCAACCCTCCGGGCTCCTCCTTTTTTTACAGCGGCGTATGCACTGCTGTCGGGGGAGCTATTGTGCGTGAACGGACCGGCATGGGCCTTATTGCATATCTGACGCCGCGTCTGTTCGACAAAATTGGGATTGATGCCTCTCACATCAAAACTATTTACACTGGAGACGGGCTTGAATATGGCGGCGGCGGCTTTTTTACGACTACGGAGGACAACCTGCGCCTGATGCTGCTGTATGCCCGCGGCGGCCTTTGGGATGGGGAACGCGTCCTGTCCGGGGAATGGTGCCGCGAAGTCACATCAAAACAGATCGATACCGCTTCAGAGGCAGCCGGAAATCCAGGCGTCACAGACAATTTTATGGGCTATGGCCTGCAATGCTGGATGTGCAAGCCGCATGGTGCTTACCGCGCCGACGGCGCTATGGGACAGTTTGCTATTGTCGTTCCCACTTCCGATTTGGTCATCTCTATTAACGAAACCGCTGATCAGAGCAAACTGCAGCATCAAAAGGTATTGGACACGATATGGACCCAATTGCTGCCGCATGTAACGGACGAGCCTTTGCCCCCGAATCCGGACGCCTGTGCGCATCTTACCACCCGCCTGCGCAGCCTTTGTCTCCCGCGTCCTCTGTTTACTGCGGTTTCTTCACTGGCCTCCACCGTATCCGGTAAAACTTATCAGCTCGCTGAAAACAGCGCGATCCTTCTTCCCGCCGCTACTTTTATGGCGTATGGTCTGGAAAACAGGGGGATCCGTGACTTTTCTCTGGTTTTCTCAGACGCTGATACCGCTCTTCTCCACTGGACCCAGAAAGACGCAAAGCTGAATTGCCGCATCGGTTTAAGCGGCAACGACGCGGTCAACCAAGGACGGTACGGCCCGGCCGGGCTGAAGTGGCTGCATGCCTCGGGCGGATGGGAAAGCCCTGATACTTTCTGTTTTCGCCTCCGTATGGTAGAAAGCTGTTTTTCCAAAACCGTACGAATCCGCTTTGAAGCAAAAGGCTGTATGTTCATCATCGAAGCACCCGTTGCAAACCCGGGAGAACCCGTCGGAACCATGGAGATCCCCGGAGTCCGGATATAACAGATTTTCACATCCAAAAAAGCCCGTAATGGCGCGCTGACGCAAGAAAACGCCGCCATTACGGGCTCTTTTTTGCAGAGTGGTCAAACACCCTTTTTATTTCATCGGTTCAGGCACACTGAAAAAGGGAAAGCCGGCAGGCCGGCGCTGTTGAACAGCGCTGCCTCGCAGTAATTTTCCTCGCAATACCACACTTTGATTTGCTTTGCCTTGGAAAATATGTCACTGTGCAGTGTCACTGTATCCTCACAGACATCGATTTCGGGGGCCACCATGCTTCCGTCCGCTTCAACGTACAGGGGCCTGCAGGAAGTTTTCTTCCAGAAAAGACCGCTGCCGCTGTACAAAAATTTAAGGGAGACCGTACTGTCCGCCCGTCCGACACTGCACAGGCGGGGGCTGTCGGCCAAAAGCTCCATTTCCCCATACACATATTTTCTTGCCAACAATGCCAAACGTTCTCCCACCGGCCTTTTTTTTCGCACATGGATGTTGCGCGCATCGCCTGCATCCAGGATGCATACATTGTGCACACCCGGCAAAGCATCCATCACGTCGCGCTGTTTCTCGCGGATCACTGCATAATTGAGCGCTTTTCCCAATCCTTCGTGCAAGGGAGCCAATTCCACCTGCAAAAAAGGAAGTTCGCGTTTCCAAAGCCTGCGCCAGCTTTGAATCAGCGCTTTCATGGATTCGTCGTAAAATGCATGCCAGCCGCGCGCATCGTCATCCTCTCCCTGATACCAGATGACGCCCCGCACCCCATAGGGAGCCACACGGCGCAGGATGTTCTCGTATAAACCGGTGGGGCGGACCGCGGCCTTGGGCCCGGGTTCAAAAGGGCTGAACCCTTCCGGCGGCCTGGGCGGGCGCTGCTTTTGCAGCAGCTCCGGGCTTCCCCCCATCATCAGGGCGTCCAACATTTCCCGCTGCTCCGGCGGCGGATCCTTGTCGGGATGCAGTGCATCCGCCTCGTATTTGGGCCAATCAAGTTCCGCGCAGGCGCGGCTATGCCAGTCTAAAACAGCTTGCAGAGCCGGAACCGCATCCAGTTCTTCTGCCGCCGTCCATGCAGCAGCCGGGGTTCCTCCCCAGTTGCATCCTACAAAGCCCACCGGGACGCCAAGCACCGCCCGCAACCTGTGCCCCATATAGGCCGCCGGTGCGCTGAAATGATCCCTGTTCTCCACGCTGTCCCACTTCCGCCAGAAGCCGTCATCCGGGAATGCGTCCCGCTCCAGCTGCCCCAGAAAACTTGTCTGCGGGTAACGAAAGTAGCGCAGCATCGGGTCTTGCGGAATATTATGCATTTCATCCGCACCCTCGTCGTACTTAAGCAGAAATTCCATATTCGACTGTCCGCCTGCTATCCACACTTCACCGATGGCAACACCTCCAAATTCGATTCTTTCCCCTGTGGCGGCGGATGCGATCGTCATTGACGTATCCTCTACCGCTTCCATGGGTTGAAACGTAACGCGCCATTCCCCGCGTTTGGCCTGTGTGTGAAGCGTATACCCGTTCAGCACTACCGTAACAGTATCATCCCTGACACTGCGCCCCCACACCGGAATGGGAATCCCCCTCTGAAGGATCATGTTCTGGCCGAAAATCAATGCCGGCTGAAGTTTCATCGCCGTTCGCCCTCCTTGGTTTTATAAAAAGCGTTTCAACCTTCCTCAAACGGAACAGATTGATGCATCTGCGCAGAGCGGAATACCGCTTCCATCAGGAGCATGACGCGTTTCACCTGCTCCAGTTTGACAACCGGCTCTGCTTTGTGCTCTATCGCCGCCATCACATTGCGATAAAAATCGCGAATATCTGCCTGTACCTGCGGCAGCGGCTGTTCCGAAAAGGTATCTTTTGTACGCGGGGCCATCGTTTTTGTCAACCCCGCGGCAGTACGCACCGGCACGGCGTCGTTGTGCTGCCGATCCGTCACATACACCATCTTTCCCTGCTCGTTCCAGTTTTGAATCAGCGCCGTACCGTCCCGGCACAACACATACCAACGCGGCAGAGCAATGAAATTGTTGGTTCCCACTTCCGCGACAAAAACGAGTCCGTTTTCGAAAGTCAGTTCAACGGTGAAACCGTCTTCTACCCGCTCGTTTGTAATATTTGTAAAGGATGCATACACCCGTACCACTTTTTCAGGCACCATCATCAGTGCCTGATCCAGCAGATGTACACCCCAATCCAACACCATCCCGCCGCCCCGCTCCGGCTTCTGCCTCCAGTCTCCCGGTATCCCCCGCGAACCATGCACGCGGCTCTCTATCCGAAAAGGCGTTCCCATCCACCCGTGATCATACAGGTTTTTTACCGCCAGAAAGTCCTCATCCCAACGCCGGTTTTGATGTACTGTCAAAAATTTTCCGGTCTGTACGGCCTTATCCATCATTTGCTGAAGCTGCGCGCTGTTCAATGCCGCCGGCTTTTCGCACACAACATTCTTCCCCGCTTCCAGCGCACGCAAAACGATTTCTTTGTGTACGTCATTCGGCGTTGCGCACAGGACGATGTCCACTTTTTCGTCCGAGAGCAGTTCTTCCAGGCATCCATATGTATGTAAACCGACACTTCTTGCGTATGCCTGTCGTTCACCGCGGATATCAAAGCTACCTGCAAGGTGCAAATGCTCAATCGGGCCGCACGCGCGGTCATTCCAACTGCCTTCTCCCTTGATCAACTCACGATGCCAGTTTCCCATACCGCCCAAGCCGACGATTGCACAGTAATGTTCCCTCATGGTTTTCTCTCCTTATTTACTGCTTTTTGTGTCATTGCGCCAATCATACCAGCTTCAATTTTATCTCAATTCAATTGCTGCAGACCTCAAATATTGTTCCTTTCCTTTCCATTTTTGTATCGTCCTGTGAGGAACGCTTCTTTTGCTTTACAGATGGCGTTTACCGCCGCGAAGAACAAGCGGGCACAAAATCTTACAAAATCAAAAATTTCAGGTATAACCGCAAAAGAGATTCCCGCGAAGAAGCGATATAATGATGTTGAAACAACATACGACAGGGAGCGCGCCATGAAACGAGAAAGAGCATTGTTTGACGAAATCATATTCCCCAACGGAAAAAGCAAAGCCTTTACCATGAGTTATGATGACGGAACCATTCATGACCGCCGTCTGGTAGAGATCATGAACCGCTACGGCATCCGCGGCACTTTTAATCTGAACGCCGGTTTTCTGGGCCAGACCTGCTGGATCGGCGGGCTGCACGGAAAGCTGGATATCAGCAAGATAGAACCGGATGAAGTGCCGACACTCTACGCCGGGCATGAAATAGCCGGCCACGGGCTGAATCACGCAAGCCCTACGGATATTGGCTCCTCCGCCTATTTTTACGAAACCATCGAGGACAAAGCCGCCCTGGAGCATCTTACAGGGAAGCTGGTTCGCGGTTATGCCTACCCGTTCGGAGCCTACGATGAAAAAACAAAAAACGTGATGCAACTTGCAGGTTACCATTATGCGCGCACTGTGGATACCACACGCCAATTCGAACTTCCCACAGACTTTCTCGCTTGGAAAGGAACATGCCACCACAACGATCCCCAACTGATGCAGTTGGCGGAACGTTTCTGCCGTGGAGAACACTTTTCCCTGCATACCAAACTGTTTTATGTATGGGGACATTCCTACGAATTTGCGGATGACGATAATTGGAGCTGTATTGAAGGCCTGTGTTCCACCCTGAACAAGCAGGGCTCCGACATTTGGTTTGCCACCAACATCGAAATTTTCGACTATGTAACAGCTTTCCGAAGGCTGGAATACGGTGCGGAAGGCAGCTTGGTTTACAATCCTTCCGCACTCAGCGTATCGCTTCGGCGCGGCGGAAAAACTTATACCATCGCCCCGCTTTCAACAAGTGATCTGGACCGATAAACAGGTTCGAAGTTCCGGTATCATATTAGAAAGAACAGAACACAAGAAAGGATTATATTTATGAAGCGTCTGCCCATCTGGGAAATCATGGACCGTATGCAGGCCTATGGCCGCACATTTTATGACGAGCAGGACGGCGTCCTGTATTCAAATTATACCTGCGGCGCTTTTGAGGTGGATTTTACAGGGACTCTGCTGGCCGCTTCCTTTTGTGCCATTCCCGACACTTCGCCGTCCCCACGCGCCGCTTTTCCCGACCAGGATCCCATCCCGCGCGAAGATTGGCCTTGGATTTCCATTTTTCTGGACGGGGCGGACGTGCCGACCCGTACCATCTGTGTACACGACCGCGAGGACATCGTCCTGTTTTTCAGCGAAAAGGCGGAAACGCATCGCATCAAAATCGTAAAGCTGACGGAAAATTTCAGGACGGCTCTGGGGATATCCGCTTTCACGGCGGAAGGGACCCTGAATATCTTTCAGAGAGAATCGCATGAGGTAATTGAGTTCATTGGAGATTCTATCACATGCGGTTTTGGCAATTCTGCATCCGACGTCAGCCATGAATTCGAAGCCTCGGAGGAAAACGGCTGGCTGACGCACGGTGCAATTGCAGCGCGTGCACTGGAATTGGAACCTCGATTTGTTTCTGTCAGCGGCATCAGTGTTGCAAAATCGTCTGCTATGCCCAACTTGTACGGTATGAATGAACTGTATCCTTACACCGACCGCATCATTCAGGATAAGCTTGCGCAAAAACGAGGAAGCCCCTCCGTGGAATATCTGCCCTTTGACTTTGCGAACCATCCTGCCCGATACATCGTGCTGAATCTTGGCACCAACGACGCCAGTCAGATTTATTTCCGACCGGACAAAAAACAGGCGGAAATAGATTTCAGGGAGAACTACCGTGCCTTTGTTTCCACAATACGGCAATTGAATGGACCAAAGGCAAACATCATCTGCGCGCTGGGCTGTATGGACTATTATTTATTCGACACTGTCAAAAGCATTGTATCCAGGCTGAGGGCCGATACCAAAGACAAAAACATCTTTATTTTTAAATACAATAAAATGATGAATATCGGCCCCGATGCCGGTGCATGCCTGCATCCGTCCATCCACCGCCATCAGCTTATGGCTCAGGAACTCGTTACGTTCATACAAAATCTGCCGCAAGAATAAAAAAGAGCTGCTATAAGCAACTCTTTTCCATAATAAATTAGGGGAGCATAAAAAATCTATTCACCCCAACCCATTACAATCCCCCTACTTGGAAGCGTTACTGATACAAATTAAGCATGTCTCCCGACTTATGACTCAGACACAAGTACTTCCTTTCTCGCTTGCGCAATTGAAGATAAAATGCTGCTCGTCAATTACAGTGACTGAATCGTTCAGGATTTCCACCTGATTTCCTATTATCTTTTGACCTCCTTATGGAACAAAAGCACTTAATGCAATATTCACTTTTTTATTGTCAAAAAACAAAATACTATAATTGGCATTCTAATATAAAAATCAATCCCTATATTTTGATTACTTTAGAGCTCTTCTGAAAAGTCAAAAGCGACCAATCATACAGGTTGTGTTATTATAGTAGCAGTGATGATAATTGGAAACAAGCGGTATGAATTAACAGATGAATAATGGGATTGAGTGATGAATAATATCATTTATTCTAAAATGGGAGAGCTATCCAAGGATGACAAGTAATGCTCAGCTCCCGTTATAGCAAATACCAAGTGGGCAATCCGGTCTGCGAGGCGGGTCTTGTATTCACAAGGATGGTAAAACCACCAACAGCGGTCACACTTGTCAGAAATTCTGTTGCCCCTTCAGACAATCCAAAACTGGATGCTACCCCTGCAACCACAAAAGTTGGAACAATGGCAGAAAAAACCGTGGCTGCATGAAATACAAGACCATCCTTTCTGACTACAGATTCTCCATTGATAGAGATGCTTACAATTTAAGCGCATCTATGCCTTGCATGCTGAGCGTGAAGCGCTATAAATCCCGTTTCAAAGTCTTCGGTCAGGAAAGACTCTGGGTTCGCAATGGTACCAGTTCCGCCAAGCTTAACTCCTTTTCTCATATCTCAGCACTGGCGATTGCCCCGGTTACTGTGCTCTCCGCATCTCACTCCTACCGTTCGGGCAAGCAGCTCCGTCTAATCTGCCACACCCATATCTATTTTCAGGCGCAGTTCATTTCCGGGCTTGGACTCTTGTGCCTTTCGGGCACTCCACAGAGTTCCTCGCACAGACAAACTATCCAAACGACTATTTTATCCCCCCCCTGTTTTGCTCATCCCTATTTCATTCACAAATTAACAGAGAAGCATTTAAATTAAATTCGCTTGTGTAACGTTCTCTGTTTTTCCCAAAGCTCCTGAAGCTGCGCCATCACCTCCTCACCGGAAAGATCGGGATCGTTGAATATACGAATAACCTCCATCATGTTTTCCGGAATTTCCGACAGGTTCTGGAAGTCAAGTTCATCTGTTTCCGAGCGGAGTTCAACGGATGGAATTTCAAAGATTTCCGCAAGCACGTCATACGTAGAGCGTTTCTTAGGATAGGATTCACCTTTTTCGTATGAGATGATCGTGCGCAGTGACAGGCCAGACAGCTTTGCCAGTTCGGCCTGAGTCCAACCCTTTTCTTTTCGTAGACGGCGTACCTTTTCCCCAAAGGTCATTCCAATCTACCCCTCTCTTAAAAAATGCGGATATTTTGCATGTTTTTGATATAAAAGTATTGACACGAGAAAAAAACGGATGTAGAACACAGTCGTGCAGATATTCTGCATGTCTGTATTCTATTACGGAGCAGCGGAAATGTCAACAGCGGGCGCATTGAAAAAACGGGACCGCAGGAGGACAATTGACAAATCCACAATGTGCCGGGATAGAATATTGTTCTGTCAGAACCGACTGTGAAGCGGGAGCAGTCGTGGACATAATTCCCCAGCACCTTGCTGCGAAAACAAGCAACGAGGGCGTGAACCTTGCTACGAAAATAAGTAGCGAGGGCGTGAACCTTGACAAACAGGCTTTCAAC
>ENA-ORUW01000761-ORUW01000761.1-human-gut-metagenome-genome-assembly--contig:-NODE-761-length-27381-cov-4.803520_pt1 | contig 27381 bp, 25 predicted proteins | sample MGYA00242088_ERZ509227 | MGnify/ENA primary metagenome ERZ509227 (study PRJEB26280, sample SAMEA2338816) | human gut metagenome | biome: human gut; feature: human-associated habitat; material: faeces... | reverse complement strand
CTGCTGTCGTGATACTGGATTGCATTATGCCTGTTTCCGGCGGAGATGCGCTTACTTATCACCTGAACAGGGCGTCTTATTGGCTGCATCAGGGCAGTTTGAACCATTTTGTGATTACTGATGACAGAAACCTTGTTATGCCGATAAATTCTGAGATAGTTTATCTTTGGAATTTGTTATTCTTTAAAAATGATATAGGACTGTTTTTTGTTTCCTTTATTGGATACATTGGTGCAATATTTAGTATTTACAATATTCTTGAATACTTTTCTTTTTCAAAAAGAAGAATACTCTGGACAATTTTTATAGTTTCTTCTTTTGCATCTGTTATGGCTGAAATTTCCAGCCTTGAGACAGATGTATTGCTTGCCGGGCTTGTGCTTTCTTGTATAACGCTTTATTTGTATGCTTTAAAAGAAAAAAGTGTTCTAAATATTTTTTATTCAGCCCTTGTTTATGCTCTTGCAATGGGGACAAAATCACCTGCTATTATAGCTTTTCCCGGTGTGTTTTTGCTTTTGGCTTATTTTTCTTACAGAACGCAGAAAAAAGAGTTTTACAAACCTCTTGTCACTTTTTGTGGTTTTCTTGCCGTTAACTTTTTGGTTTTTTCAAGCTATAACTATATTTTAAACTTTATAGATTACTCAAATCCGCTGGGTTCGGAATCTGCCAAGGCTGTGCACGGCTTTAGAGGCGGTATAAAAGCTTTTGTTGCAAATTATATCCGCTATATGTTTATGCTTTTTGATTTTTCCGGCTTTAGATACAGTGAATACGTTGGTGAACACATAACAAATGCAAAACTTGCAATACTGGCATTTTTGCATATTCCTCAAGATCTGGGTGTTGAAATGTCAGACTACAATGAGATAAATAACAGGTTCATCAATGTAAAAGTGGGTGCAGGTATACTGGGCTTTCTGGTATTTTTGCCATCTCTTGTTGCTGCTGTTGTTGCAGGGGTTGTAAAAAGACACAACAAAAAACTGACTGCCCTATGTGCTTTTGCAGTAATGTTTTTTATCAATGTTTTTTGTCTTTCTTTTTCCATAGCATATATGGTTTTTAGTATAAGATTTTTGACATTTTTGATTGTTATTTCATCTCCTGTGATAGCTTTGTCTTACATGAAAAAAACAAATATCCTCAAGCTATTAATTTTGTTTTATGTAATGTCGTATTTTTTAATTATGAGTGTAAACCTTAGCGGAAGACAGTTTGGTGATATTGCAAAACTTCTGATACAATCACCGAGTTTTTCTCAGGCCAGAGAAAAAATAAGATGTGCTTTATACATCGGTTATGAAGGCAAGGCTGCTTTTTGCTACATAAGAGACGAAATACGCAAAATGCCTACAGGTTCTAAGATTGCACTGTTTTCAACAGCTTCGGATAAATTTTATATTCTCAATATGTTAAATAGCCACGGTTACAAAATTGATACACTGCTGCCGGAAAATGCACCTTTATATGACCTTTCCGGTTATGACTATATAATTGTGTCGGATAAGGTCTTAATCAGCACCGTGCTCACAAAAACCACTGCCCAAACAAAAACCGAATATCAGATAGACAAAGACGGCAACGCATATTTCCCTGAGTATAGACCTTTTACCTGTGTTTATGAAAAACACGGCAGAGGTTTTTATACCAGCGAAGCAAAAAACGGAATCATTATGGATTCTCGCTGCTTTATTGATATACCATTTTTTGAAAAACGCGGCTTTGTTATTGAAAGAGCTTACGATTTCAAAGCAGAGACTCCTCAAGCATCGAGTTATATAACGATTTATAAAAATACTCGCAAATAAAATTGACACTGTTTTTTGTCAAAAGTACAATCATGAAACAAGGAAATGGGTGTGAAAATCCCCAGCTGAGCCGCAGCCGTATAGCCGGAATACTTATCAATACCATTGCTTCGGGCATCAGGCATGGGGTCATATTTTTAGCATTGCTACAGATATCCGTGTTCTTGTCCGACTTAACTAAGGAATTAAGAACAGGGATAATTTTTTATGGCAGCAACAGTCGCCAGAGGCTCCAATAACAGAATAGGTACGTGTCCGCACGGCTTGCCCATGGGTGCTTGTCCCATTTGTAACGGAATGGGTGGTGGCGGCGGCAGCGTCAAAAAAAACACCAAGCCAAGAGAAATGTCCTACAACGAATGTTATGCTGTCTGGCAGATGATGAAAGCACAAAAAGCCGCGCACAAACACACACAACAGCTTTTTGCAGCGCAGGATATGGCTGCTTATATGAATAAAATTCAGCAGCAAATAAATGCAATGAAACTTGCGCTAATAAATTCATCTTTACCAAAACCCCTGATAAAAGCTTTTACAGTCCTTGCGGATTCTGTGCTTATGCCGGTTGCAAAGGCTTTGCAGGCTGTTGCTAACACAGTACAAAATATTGCAAATACCGTGATAAAAACACTAAATGAAATAAAACAAAAATTTGTTGAAATAGCTGACAAATTGACCGCCATGTTTGGCGAGGCAAAAGCTGCTATACAAAAGAAAATTAATGAAAAATTTAAAGATATTAAAAAGAAAATCTTCAACCTCTTCGGCCTCATTGGTGCGGATAATGAAGAAGATGATGAAGAAAAAAGAATAGAAGAAGCAAAGCGTTTGTTTGAGCTTAATACAGCTAAAGAAGCTTTGTTTGAATTGATTGAAAACCCCGAACAAGAAACGGAATGTGAAGACGAATGAGCTATATAAAACCATATCAAGACGTTGAAACACAGCGTCAATACAGAAACCATACAAGAACTCAAAAAAAGAACATCTCTGAAATGAAAGAGGGTGTGGTTGTTAACTCTCTAATTCGAGACCCTCAAGAGTGCCCCAATATAGGCAACATGTATGACAATCTTGTTATCCCTGATAAAACAATTACCCCGGATAGTTTTGAGCGTATAGATTTTAGAAACAGAACAAAAAAAGAAAAAAACACAAAACCCAAAACTTTAACCCCGCTTCTTGCTGCAACAACGGCGCTTTTTGGTGTGCTTGCCGGGTCTATGATAATGCTTGCTTCCGCTGCAAAACACAAGGCAAAATTGCCTGATTGGAAAACTCTTCCCGAAATCCCCAAAAACGTTGCTATCAATAATGAGCCTCATTTTGTTACCTATCTTATGATACGCGACCCTAATATGAGAAACGTTCTAGGTGCATTAGGTGTATTTGTTTTGAGTGCGGTAGGGCTTGCCGGTAAAAACTTTGTTGACGGCGTTAAAGAAATATGGGTACGAAAAAAACAGGCCGATGTACAAAAAGATTTGCAAGAAAAGCTCATTGCAGTTGAAACACAGAGCTTCTCCGGCAAAATGCAGATTTTAAGAAACATGCTCTCTGAAAAAGCCAGCGAGCTTGATTCTATTTTGCACAAGGAAAATATTGGTAATGAGCATGCTGCTTTCAAAAAGTTTATTTCTTTCAAACATTCTCAAAAACAGCAGCCGGAAAAAAACAATACACTTGCATATGCCGCTGTTGGTGCTACTGCTGCTTTGATTACGGGGCTGGGCTTTTTAGCATTTAAAAATGTTCAAAAAACAGCAAAAATATACGAATCTTATGCTCAATCCATGGAAACCAAGATAAAAGAACTCATAGACAAACAAAGCAAATGGGATAAATCTTCATTAGATAAAGTAAAAAATATTTGTGTTTCAATGAATTACTCATCTCAAAAAATAGAAAAAACTCTGGCTGATGCAAAAAACCTTCCTGATGGTTTTATAAAAGAAGTGCAAAAAGAAGCGGAAAAGGTTACTCAAGAAGGAGCAGAAGCTATCGCAGGAAAACCGGGCACAAAACCTTCTTTGTATTCTCATACAGATGACGACAGGGCACATTTGTATAACATGATAGTAAACTGGGAAAATCCTCTTTTAAAAATACTTTTTGCCGGCTTGTCAACAGTCACAACAGTCGGCTATGTAGGTTCTGCCGCAATCGAAGGTATTAAAGAAGCGCAGGTTATTAAAGAAAATGCCAAGACAGAGCTGGAGCTGCAAAAAAGACTTGTTAATGTGGAATTGAATAATTTTGAATCCAAAAAAAGAAGCGTAATTGAACCTATGATAAACGAATTCAGGGTTCAGGCGATGAACGGTAAAGATAAAAATGAGCTCAAAACCCGTGCCGAAAATATTTTGTACGAGATTAAAAACGGCCCGCCGTTTGTGTATTCGTAAGGTTGGTGCGTTATGTATACAACACCTGTTACTTTCAGACAATTCAATATATCACCCTCTGCGCAAAAGGCGCACCAATCTTCGCAATGTGAGATGGTAAAATCTTTTTGCAATACCTTTGTTCTGCCTGATGATGCGTGCAATCATTCACGTTTTGATGAATATCTGGCTTCAAAAATAGCCTCTTACAAAGACCGTGCGCTAAAGCCTGTCACAGACATGTTGAGCTGTGCTGACAATGAAAAGGACATAACGGCAGGGTTGTTTCTGCTCAACAGAATCATCGATGCAGGTGCTCAAAGTGCATATAAAACCTACCCTGTGATTTCAAAATTCAATTACTCGTCTTCGTCTAATGTGCAGACAATGCTTGCTGGAGTGTATAGAAAAACGCTGGTTCCTGACGCATTCGGGCCTTTGATGATCATGTTTTTAAAAAATTCACAAAATCCCAAAACAGTTCCGTTTGACCCCAATGAAGAAATAGGCGGCGCTATCCTTGAATATTTAAGAAACAAATCTGCGGTCATTAATTATTCAAAAAATTAAATTTTTACTAGCAAAAAAATTTTATCAGGGTTTTTTAACATCACATAATTAACACGGAACGGAACATGATTAACAGAACAAATAATATATCTTTTAAAAGAGCTATCGGACTTCCTTCAATTTATAATATGAAGCCCGAAAACATGGCAAAACTGGACACAACAATCAACGTATGCAATTCGTTTTTTCCTAATAATGACGTAATCTTCGGTGCGGATTCCAATGGAGAGCTTGTTTATGAAGTAAGAAAAACCTTTCCGCTTTTAAATCTTATGCACCCAAAAGTTTTGGAAAACATAAAGAATATTAAAATAGAAGATTTGTCCAATCTGGTTTTAATGGCTGCTGCTATGAAAGATGCACATAATAAATTGTGGAATCTAAAAGAACCGTTTTTGCGGCAAAAAACAGACAATATTGATAACATGGATGATCTGGAAATTGCATATGAAGTGCGCGATGCAGTTATGGATTTCAATGACCTTCATCCTGAGGACGAAAATTAAATACAAAAAACGCCTGATTTAAATTTCAGGCGTTTTTTTGTTGTTTTAATGATTAAAGACTTTTGTGTTTTTCAATAATTTGATTAGCCAAGACGTCAATTTTTGCAAAATCTTCGCCTCTGGGCTGGCCTTTAACTATTACATAATCAAGCTTTTCGGGTTTGATTATTGTGAACATTTTTTCGATTGTTCCTTCAAGGTTTCCGCCCCATCCGTAAGAACCAATAATAGAGTAGTATCTGAGTTTTGGTCTTAATGCATTAACAAGGTATGCCGCAGTAACAGCAGCCGGGTGAGGGCCTGCCAGAACCATAGAAGAACCTAATACAACTGTTGCACAGTCAACGAGTTCCATTGAAAGCTCTCCTTCATCACAGTGTACGAGGTCAAATAGTTTTACTTCGATACCTGCTTCTGTAAGCTTTTTGTTCAATCTGTCAACAAGCATTGTTGTGCTGTCATACATAGAAACGTAAGGGATTACCACTTTGTTTTCTACTCTGTCTGATGTCCAGTCGGCGTAAAGGTCAAGTATCCATTGCGGTTTGTCGTAGATTGGACCGTGGCTTGGAAGAATAATATCAACATCCATTGCTTTAACTTTGTCTGTGTATTTTTTTGCAAAGCTTCTAAACGGCATAATGATTTCTGCATAGTATCTTTTTGCTGCTTCCACAAGGCCGTCTGTATAGTCTGCAAAGAGCTCATGTTTTGTGTAGTGAGCACCTAAAAAGTCACAGGTAAAGAGCATTTTATCTTCTTTTAAGTATGAAAACATTGTGTCGGGCCAGTGTACGAACGGTGCAAGAATAAACTGGAATGTTTTATCGCCGAGTGATAGCTCATCTCCGTCATTGATTACAATGAATTTGTCTTCTTCAACGTGAAGCATGTTCATTACATTTTCTTTAACTTTTGCATTTGTCACAACTTTTGCCTGCGGAAACATCTCCAAAAGCATGGGGATTCCACCGGAGTGGTCTTGTTCTGCGTGGTTTGAGATAATGTAATCTACATGAGTAATGTTGTTTTCTTGCAGTCTTTTTTTGTATTCATCAAGTTTTTTTGGATAGTCTGTGTCAACAATAGCTGTTTTTTCACTGCCTTTAACAAGATATGAGTTGTAAGTGGTTCCCTGAGGCAGCGGAACAAGCTGGTCAAAAAGCTGTCTGTTTGCGTCTTTTGAACCTATATAAAAGACATTGTTTTTTATGGGTCTGATTTTTAAATCCATGGTCAGTCTCCTTATTATAAAAGGGGATTCCACTGCCAAAAATCCTTTGTGTCAACGGTTTGATTAATTATGCTTTTGTAAACTGGTCTTTTCCGACTCCGCATACAGGGCATATCCAATCAGCAGGTAAATCTTCAAAGGCTATATCGTTGTTTTCTTCAGGGTCATATTCATAACCGCATACAAGACAAATATATTTATCCATCGAGTTGCTCCTTTTGTCATTTTACCTGAGCAGTATAAATTATTATCTGATAAAAATAAATTGCCGTATAGGCTAAGTTAAATATTGTAAATAATATTCAATGTTTCTAAAAATAGGTTATAAAGGTATAATATTTCTATGGAAAATTTAACACCGCAAAATACCGAAAATATCCAAAACACCCAAAATGCATCTTTGCCTGTTGTCAAAAAATATGTGCTGAAAAAAAGCAGCACACAAAACACGCAGATTCAATACAAAATAGACTACGAAAAAGACCTTAACCCTGCCCAGCTTGAGGCTGTAAAAACAAAAGACGGTGCAGTACTTGTTATTGCCGGTGCGGGTTCCGGCAAGACAAAAACTCTTACCTACCGTGTGGCAAGGCTTATTGAAAGCGGTGTAAAACCTGATAATATCCTGCTTTTGACTTTTACAAAAAAAGCAGCTGATGAAATGCTCAACCGTGCAGTTATGATTCTTGATTCACGCTGTGAAAAGGTAGCTGGCGGAACTTTCCACTCTTTTTCAAACTATATTTTAAGAAAATACGCTGACAGTCTTGAACTAAGAAACAATTTTACCATTATTGACCGTGCTGACGCAGAAGATGTGATAAACCATATCCGTGCACAGGTTGCAACAAAACAGGAAAAACGCTTCCCGAGAAAAGGCACTATTCTTGATATTTATTCAAAAGCAGTGAACAAAAACATGAGTGCTGAAGCAGTTATAGAAAGCGAATACAATCAGTTTGCACATTGTGTGGAAAAAATAAACGAAATTTCAAAACAATATATCTCCTACAAGCGCCAAAACAGCCTGCTTGACTACGATGATCTTCTTTTGTACCTTCGCACCCTCTTGCAGTCAAACAATGAGATAAGAAAAAAACTCTCAAACCAGTATAAATATATAATGATAGACGAATATCAAGACACTAACTCTTTGCAGGCTGATATCATAAGGCTTTTGGCGTCAGAGCACAACAATGTAATGGCTGTTGGTGATGATTCGCAGAGCATTTATTCTTTTAGAGGGGCAAATTTTAGAAATATCCTTGATTTTCCGGCTATATTTCCGAATACAAAAATTATAAAACTTGAGCAAAACTACAGAAGCTCGCAAAATATACTTGCTCTCACAAATGAAGTTATCTCAAGGGCAAAGGAAAAGTATACAAAAAATTTGTTTTCCACAATTGAACACCCTGAAAAACCGGCATTGATTTGTACAAACGACATGCAGACAGAAGCGGAGTTTGTTGCTCAAAGAGTCCTGGAGCTGCAAGAAGATGACATCTCTTTAAATGACATAGCCGTGCTTTGCCGCAGTGCCAGAATGACCTATAACCTTGAAATAGAGCTTGCAAAGCGTGCAATTCCTTATCGAAAATTCGGCGGACTCAAATTTATAGAAACAGCTCATGTAAAAGACGTCATTGCGCATCTTCGTGTTGTGTTGAACCCTAATGATATTATAAGCGTTAACAGAATCCTTCTTTTGCTCGACGGTATAGGCGCGCAATCAGCGATGAAGCTTTTACCTGTGGTTGCAAAAGAAAATCTTGATACGGAAAAAATGATGCTTCCTGTCAAAAAAAATACGGATGGCATAAAAAAACTCTTTACAACAATCGAGCAGCAGCGCAAATACCTGATGAATCCGGCTGCTGTTGTGGATAATATTTTAGCTTATTACGAGCCTGTTTTGATGGAAAAATACGATGACTATCAAAAACGTTTAAAGGATTTGGAGCATTTTCGCTATTTGTCAGAACAGTATAAAAATCTGGAAGATTTTTTAAGCGACCTTGCTCTGGAGCCGCCTGACAGCTCAGTGTCAGAAGTTGAAGACGGCGCCCAGCAGGATGAATACCTTACTCTGTCTACAATCCACAGTGCAAAGGGGCTTGAGTGGAAAGCTGTTTTTATTATAGGTGCTGTTGACGGGAGATTTCCGAGTGTTTATTCTTTTAATTCAGAAGAAGAGCTCGATGAGGAGCTACGGCTCATGTATGTTGCCGCAACACGTGCCAAGTCTTATCTTTATATTACTTATCCTATTGATATGTTTGACCACGCTACAAGCATGGTTTTGTCTAAACCGTCAAGATTTTTGGATGGAATACAAGATGACATTCTCGAGCGCTGGGCGCTTGAATTAGAAGACTGATAAGCGTATAATTTTTTTAACTAAGAATCAGAAAAAACGGAGAATTATATGTCTGAAAAAATAGAAATATCTGTATCAAAAGGTCTTTTGGAAGAAACTTCTGCAAATGTGCTTGTTTTAAACCTTTTTGAAGGAGTTAAAATACCTGCGGGTGCTACAGGTGCTATAGATATTGCGTTAGACGGATTGATTTCAAAATTTATTATTGCAAAAGAAGGCTTTGACGGAAAATTCGGCAAAATGTATCTTCTGCCTACATACGGTAAAATCGCGGCAGAAAAGGTTTTGCTAGTCGGACTTGGTAAAAACAAGGATTTTACGCCAAACAGATTGAGAGAGCTCAGTGCAAAAATTATTAAAAAATGCAGAAAAATGGGCAATGCAAAAAAAGTTATCTCTGTACTCCACGGTGCGGGTATTGGCGGGTATGACCCTGAAATCTGTGCAAGAATGATAACAGAAGGCACTTTAATCGGTTCATATTCTTTTGACAAATACAAAACAGAAAAATCGACTAAAAAAGTTGACGAATTTGTAATCGTGGATATGGTTGAGGAAAACTGCAAAAAAGCAAAAGCAGGTATCAAAAAAGGCAGAATCATAGGTTCAGCCATGAATTTTGCAAGAGATTTGTCAAACGAGCAGCCTGCTTATGCCACACCTTCAAAACTTGCTGAAATCGCACAGAGCTTCAAAGACCTTGAGGTAAAGGTTTATGATAAAGAAGAAATAGAAAAAATGGGTATGGGGGCATTTTTAGGTGTTGCAAAAGGCAGCAGCCAGCCGCCAAAATTTATCCATATGCACTACAAAGGCTCTAACCAGAAACTTATCCAGAGAAAAATTGCCATCATCGGCAAAGGTATTTGCTTTGACTCCGGCGGGCTGGATATCAAACCTCCGTCTTCTATGCTCAACATGAAAGACGACATGTCAGGAGCGGCAGCTGTTCTCGGTGTGATGAGCGTGCTAAAAGATTTAAAACCCAATTGCGAAGTCCACGGGATTATTGCCGCATGTGAAAATATGCCGGGATGTTCGGCTTACAAACCTGGTGATGTTTTAACCGCCAAAAACGGCAAAACAATTGAAGTTGATAACACTGACGCAGAAGGCAGACTGACGCTTGCAGATGCTTTGTGCTATGCGTGCGAGCTTGATGTGGATGAGGTAATTGATATTGCTACATTGACGGGTGCCTGCGTTGTGGCTCTTGGCAGTGCGGCTTCGGGTATTATGGGTAACCACCAGCCTACAATTGACAAACTCATCAAGTGCGCTAATTCCGGCGGTGAAAAAATGTGGCAGCTTCCCATGTTTGATGAATACAAAGAGTCTTTGCAAAGTGACGTTGCTGACATGAGAAACACCGGTTCACGTATGGGCGGTGCTCAAATAGCGGGCATATTCTTGCAAAACTTTGTCAAAAAAGTACACTGGGCTCACATAGATGTTGCAGGTACAGCATTTTTGGATAAACCGCAGAACGAATTTCCTAAAGGTGCTACAGGTGCAGGTGTGCGCACTCTCATCAATTATTTGATGTTGTAAAGTTTTGTAAATCACAATGCCCTGATTAAGGCAATAATTGCTCACAAAAATACTTTTATAACATGTGTGAAAGTTATAGTGTGAGATTACGATTATGTCTATTAATTATGGAGCACCAATTTATCCAAATTGTTTTGACCAGCTGACAACACATGGTATTGTTGCCGAAGATGTTGTAGGTTATATTACAGATTCGCCTTCGCCGTATCTGCAAAATTATGTTGCCCAAAGAGGCGGCTACACCCCCTCTGTACCGTGGACACCTTCTATACCGGGCAGAGTGCTTCCTGACCCGCTTCCGTCTGTGTCACCGCAGGGCGGCCCTGTAATGGGTTATGAACCGCCAAGAATGCAGGAACGTCTGCCAAGAGGTGATGTCTATCAAACTGTGCCAAATGAACGTGAAATTAACCACGTTGTTAAAAACGAAAAAAATAATACCTGGAAAAAAGTCGCCGCAGGCATTTTACTGACAGGTCTTGCAGTTTTTGGTATTGTAAAAGGCCGTCAGATTTATAAAAGCGGGAATGCCGGTTTAAAAAACATCGGTGACTGGTTTACCAACACAGGAAAGAAAATAGGCAATGCTTTTAAAAACGGCTGGACAAATACCTGTGATTTCTTTAAAAACTGCTGGAACAAGCTGTTTAAGAAAAACAATCCTTAGTTATTACCGAATTTTTCTTTAATAACCCTTGCAATTTGTAAAGGAATCATTCTATCCAGTGCATCAGGCATGATGTTTTCGGGCGTAAGCTCATCTGTTGGCACCATGGAGGCTATCATCAAAGCACATTCGAGTTTTATCTCGTTTGTGACTTTTTTGATTTTTGCATCAATAAGCCCTTTGAAAAATCCCGGGAATGCAAGCGCGTTGTTTATCTGGTTTTCAAAATCGCTTCTGCCTGTGGAGACGATGTATGCGCCGGCATGTTTTGCTTCATCGGGCAGTATTTCCGGCTCGGGGTTTGCCAGTGCAAACACAATCGGCTTGTATTCCATTGACTGAACCATTTCTTCTGTCAAAATACCGCCTTTTGAAAGGCCTATAAATACATCCGCATTTTTTACGGCATCTTTCAAATCACCGTGCAAATCATTGAGGTTTGTCACTTGCGCAAGCTCTTCCGAGTATTTGTCGTTTTGTTCTCGTCCCTTGTAGATAACTCCGAGCGCGTCATCCATTATGATATTTTTTGCTCCGGCAAAAAGAAGCAGTTTTGCAACGGCATTGCCTGCTGCGCCCGCTCCGGCTATCACTATTTTTATGTCAGATAGCTTTTTGTCCTCAAGCACAAGCGCATTTAATAAACCTGCAAGCACAATGATTGCCGTGCCATGCTGGTCGTCGTGAAAAACCGGAATATCAAGCCTGTCTGTCAGTGTGTTCTCAATTTCAAAACAAGCTGGTGCTGCAATGTCTTCAAGGTGAATGCCCGAGAATGAATCAGCAAACAGTTCAACAATTTTGATTATATCTTGAGTGTTTTGTGATTTTATGCAAAACACCATTGAATCAACATCCGCCAGCTCTGCATAAAGCGCAGCTTTCCCTTCCATAACCGGAATAGATGCGGTTGCACCTATGTTTCCAAATCCAAGAACCGCTGTTCCGTCAGAGACAATAGCAACGGGCTTGTTTCTTTTTTCTTCTGTGAGTTCTGTTTCTATGACTCCGCCTGATAGCTCATGCAGCTCAAGAGAGCGTTCTTGAATAGTTCCTTTGAGTTTTGCGGGGTCAATCATGAATACGTTTCTTGAAATCGCGCCGAAAAACCCTTTTAAGTCAGGCACAGAACCTTTCAGCACAGGTATTTCAACGTCAAAATCAATATCTTTTACAAAATCTTCCATCAAAGACAAATCAATAGCGCAAAAGTTTATTTCAATGTTTTCAACTGCAAATTTCAGGTCTTGTTTTGTGGTTTGTTTTATTTGCAGCGGGTAGGCGTCAATCAAAAGTACACTCTTTAAAAAGATTGCTCTTTTTAAAGATTTTTCATAATCAAAAGAAATAACAGCAACCGAATTTAGCTTGTTTGTGTAGATTGAGACAGCTTCCGGATTTTTTGAAATCGCAAGACACGAAGAACCTACACCCGGTGTGTAAACAAGCGAAAGCATATCTTTATCATCTATTGCTATTTTTGGTACTGTCTTAAAACCTTGGTATTGCGGCATAATTTATCTTTCTATTATCTTACTTTGTTTTCTTCACCTTTTAGGAGGCGTTTTATGTTTTCTCTGTGCAGCCAGATGATGTACACTGCACCAAGAGCACAGTATGCAATGTAGCCTGCGGGCTGTTTAAATGCCCACATGATAAAAGGTGAAACAGCAAGAGCTATTATGGAGCCCAAAGACACATATTTTGATACCCATGTGATTATTCCCCATATAACGGCCACGCTAAGACCGACAAGCGGATTGAGGGCAAGTATTGTGCCAACACCTGAGGCAACAGATTTTCCTCCGGTAAAGCCGAGAAAAACAGATTTACTGTGGCCGAGCAAAACAGCCACTGCTGCAGCAACAGGAGTGAGCCCGTATTGAGAATATGCGTGTAAAAACAAAATTGCAAGCACAACAGGCAGTGCGCCTTTAATTGCATCAAGCAGCATTACAATAAAGAACCATTTTTTGCCCAGCACTCTTTTTACGTTTGTTGCACCTGTTGAGCCGGAGCCTACTTTTCTAATGTCTTGGCCTGTTTTGGCTTTTACTATCAAATACCCTGTAGGTATTGAGCCTATCAGGTAGCCCATTACTATTGCAATTGCTATTTGCAGCATTGTTTTCTCCTCGTTTGTTTTAATTTTTCTTAATTATTTTACCTCAAAAAGAGCAATTTTTTAAATTCAGCGCATTAAAATAAACATATGAAAATTCAATCAGGTTTTTACACAAACAAAACATCATTTAAAAAGCAAAAACAAGCGGACAACAAACCAAGGATTGTAAACAACCCTTACAGTTACGATGATTATTTTTTCAGAATGGAGTATAAAAAGCCGGTAACTTTGCAAAGAGCTTTGTATGACATAATAAATGCAAAAGAGCTTAACGATGGTGTGGTTGGAGAAAAAGCAACAATACAGCGGTTTTTGCAAGATTTAAAGGGTAATAAAAAAATTCTCGACAGGAAAATTCTGGCCCTGAGCGGGTACGGCTCTGCTGCTGCGGCTTTTGAATCAGCTGACGGAAAAATAATAAAACTTACTGACGGCAACCATTTCCCGATGAACAGACCTGCCGGAGTTTTTGATGTCCCTGTATATAAAAAAGGGCATAACGGAAAAACTTACTATTACATTGAGGAAAAACTTTACAGGCATAATCTACCATCGTATCTGGTTGATACTGTTAAAGATATGATTAAGCAAAGCGGGTATAAAACTGTTGATTTGTACGAAGGTGATATGCACCAAATAGGTATGGCAAGAAACGGCCGTGTATACCTGCTGGATGCAGAATGCGCACAGTACAAAACTGTGTTTCACGCTCTTTTTGACAAAGCTAAACGTGCTCTTTTAAAAACACGTGTTTAATTGTTCTTTTCTTTGCGTTCTCTAAACGACATTCTTATAGGTGTTCCAAAGAAACCGAAGGCTTCTCTCATTTTGTTTTCAAGATACCTTTTGTAGCTGTCTTGTACAAGGTCTTCGTCGTTTACAAAAAGAATAAAAGTCGGCGGAGCTGTGCGAACCTGTGTTGCGTAATAAACACGCAGCTTTTTGCCTCTTTTTGTAGAAGGCGGATTCATTGCCATAGCTTCTAAAAGCACTTTGTTTAAAATGCTTGTGGAAACACGTTTTGTACACTGGGCATAAACTTCTTTTGCCTGTTTGTATATGTTTACTAACCTTTGTTTTGTTTTTGCGCTGATAAAAATCTTTGGTGCAAAATCAAGAAAAGGTGCTTCGTGCATAAGCCTTTGAGTATATTTTGCAGTAGGGTCGGATTTGTCTTTGTCTTCAACAAGGTCCCATTTGTTGATTGCAACAATCAATCCCTTGCCTGCTTCTACAACAATTTGTGAGATTTTTTTATCCTGATCCGTAAGCCCGTCTGCTGCATCAATAACCAGCACAGCAATGTCAGAGTCTCGAATAGCTCTGATTGCTCTGTCTACAGCAAATTTTTCCACACCCCAGTCAACTTTTGCTTTTTTTCTGATTCCGGCTGTGTCAACAAGGATGAATTCCTCGCCTTCGTATTTTACTTTAGAGTTTATGCTGTCGCGGGTTGTACCTGAGATATCGCTTACAATAACTCTTTCTTCGCCAAGGAGTGCATTTACAATGGAGGATTTACCGGCGTTTGGCTTTCCGACAATAGCAAGCTTTATCAGCCCGTTTTCTTCCGGATTTTCGTCAGAATCAAATTCATGGGTAATTGCATCGAGCAAATCCCCTACTCCGCCGGAGCCGTGCAATGCTGAAATCGGATGGGGCTCGCCCAGCGCAAGCGCATAAAAATCAGCGATATTATTGAAGTGCTCGGGTGCATCTATTTTGTTCACGGCAAGGTATACAGGTTTTTTGCTGCGTCTTAAAACATTTGCAATATCATAATCAACGGGATTTATTCCATCTTTTCCGTCTACGAGAAAGATTATTTTTTCAGCTTCTTCGCACGCAACTTTTGCCTGTGTAAAAATATTGAGCATTATCTCATCTTCGTCACCGGGGATAATACCGCCTGTGTCTATGAGGGTAAAATGTTTGTTCTGCCATTCAACGTCAAAATATATTCTGTCTCTTGTAACACCTGGCTGGTCATCAACAATAGACTGGCGTGCGCCTACAATTCTGTTTACAAAAGTGGATTTTCCGACATTTGGTCTTCCGACTACGGCTACAATGGGTTTTGTGCTCATAATTTACTTCCTGTTTAATAGCTGTAACTATTTTAATACAAACAAAACCTGTAATGCTATATTTTGTCCAATCAAAACTTTGCTTCTTAATCTTTTTAATATAAAATTATTATTATGTAACAAACGAATTGAGGATAGAAATGTCAGAGCACAAAGAATTTGAATTTAAAGACACGCTGAACTTACCTAAAACTACCCTTGCAATGCGCGCAAACGCAGCTGTAAGAGAATTGGAAATTCAAGATTTCTGGGAAATGGGCAGAATTTACGAAAAAAATCTGGCTCAAAGAAGTATTGAAAACAAATTTGTACTTCACGACGGGCCTCCGTATTTGAGCTCACCTAAAATCCACATTGGTACAGCTTTAAACAAAATTTTAAAAGATATTCTGACAAAATATAAAGCGCAGTCAGGCTTTTATGCACCATACGTGCCCGGTTACGACGGCCACGGGCTGCCTATTGAAAATGCTGTTGTAAAAACTATCGAAGGCGGCAGAGAAGCTGTTTCAAAATACCTTTTAAGACTCAAATGCAGAGAGTTTGCACTTCGCAACCTTCACGGACAGGAAGAAGATTTCAGACGTCTTGGCGTGTGGGGCGACTGGGAGCACCCTTATGTTACTATTTCTCCGGAAATTGAAGCAGAACAGGTGCGAATTTTTGGTGAAATGTACCAGAAAGGCTATATTGAAAAAGGCCTGAAACCTGTTTACTGGTGTCCTCATTGCGAAACTGCTCTGGCTGAAGCAGAGGTTGAATACGCTGACCATACCTCTACTGCGATTTATGTAAAATTCGAGTTTGTTGAAAAAGACGCGGAAAAAATTAAAGAGTTGGCAGGAATACAAACAGATTATCCGATTTATGCTCTTATCTGGACAACCACACCGTGGACAATTCCGTCTAACCTTGCAATCAGCTTGAATGCTAGATATGAATATTCGCTTGTTCAATATGCCGATGACATCTATGTTATAGCAACTGACCTTGTTGATGCGTTTGTTAAAGACAACCAGTTTGAACCCGAAGACGTAAAAATTCTCGGCAGCGTAAAAGGCCGTGATATTGAAAACTTTAATACAATGCATCCGCTCTACGACAGAAAGAGCCCGATTATCCTCGGCGACCACGTTACATTAGACGCAGGTACAGGCTGTGTTCACACAGCACCCGGCCATGGTCTTGAGGACTGGGAAGTCTGCCAGAGATATGATATCGAAGTATTGTCACCGCTTGATGCAAAAGGTATTTGGACAGATGAGGTTCCTGACCTTGAGGGTGTGACTTACGAAGACGGAAACAAAATTGTTATCGAAAGACTGGATAAATGTGGCGCTTTGCTTTCTCACAAGCAGATTACACACAGCTATCCGCACTGCTGGAGATGCAAGCACCCTGTTATATACAGAGCAACTCCTCAATGGTTTGTTAAAGTTGACAGATTCAGAAACGCTGCTTTAAGAGAAATCAGCAACGTGCAATGGATTCCGGCTTCCGGCGAGCAAAGAATCTCCAACATGGTTGAATCTAGAAGCGACTGGTGTATTTCAAGACAGAGAGTATGGGGTGTTCCTATCCCTGTATTCTACTGCAAAGACTGCGGTGAGCCGATTGTTACTCCTGCAACTATCGAAAACCTTGCAAAAATCTTTGAAAAAGAAACATCTGATATTTGGGTTAAAGAAGGTGCAAAATACCTTCTGCCGACAGCTTTTAAATGTCCTCACTGCGGAAGCAGAAGTTTCTTAAAAGAAAAAGATATCATGGATGTTTGGTTTGACTCCGGTATCACACACCGTGCAGTTGTAGAAAAACGCCATAAAGAACTCGGACATTTGCCAGTTGAAATGTATCTTGAAGGCTCTGACCAGCACAGAGGCTGGTTCCAGTCTTCGCTCTTAACAGCTGTTGCAACATCCGGACGCGCACCTTACATGACTGTTTTAACACACGGTTTTGTGCTCGATGGCGAAGGTAAAAAGATGAGTAAGTCTTTAGGCAACACAATTGCACCGCAGGATATTATTAAAGTGTACGGTGCTGACGTGTTGAGGCTCTGGGCTGCTTCCGTTGATTACAGAAACGACGTAAGAATCAGTGAGAATGCAATTAAGCAGATGGTAGAAATCTTTAAGAAGATGAGAAATACTTCAAGATTCCTGCTAGGCAACCTGTATGATTTTGACCCGACAGCGGATTATGTTTATTACAAAGACTTAAAAGCAATAGATAAATTTGCTCTACACAAATTGAATACATTCATTGGTAATGTAACAGAAGCATTTGAAAATTATGAATTTTACAAATATTTCCAGCATTTGCAAAACTTTGCGGCTGCTGATTTGAGCTCGTTCTATCTGGATATCGTAAAAGACAGATTGTACACCGCAGGCAAAAAATCACTTTCAAGACGTGCCTGCCAAACTGTTTTATACGAAATTTCACAGGCTTTAACAAGAATGCTGGCTCCTGTAATGCCTCACCAGGCAGAGGATATTTGGCAAAATATGCCTGAAAAACACCGCGACGGCATTGAAAGCGTTCTGCTTACCGATTGGCCGACAACAAACGTAAAATGGGCTAATGACAAACTCGAAGCAGAGTTTACAAAAATCCTTAAACTCAGAGAAATTGTCACAAAAGCAATCGAGCCTTTAAGAGCCGACAAACAGGTAGGAAGCTCTTTGGAGGTTGCGGTTTATGTTCAAGGCGGCGACCCTGAATTGCTCAAAAAATATGAGTCAGAACTGGCTAATATTTTCATCACATCACAGGCAGAGCTTGTGGACAAGGCGCCCGAACATGTGTTGAACGAATACAAAGAAGATGATTATACAATCTATGTGACAGAGGCACACGGCGAAAAATGCGAACGCTGCTGGAAGTACCGCAAACTCATACAGGTCGGAAACCACGGCGAAATTTGCCAGGATTGTATAAACGCAATAAACGGTAAAGAATAATTTAAAGAAGGATGGATTAAATTCCATCCTTTTTATTTATACTCCAAAAAGCTCGGTACTTATCTTATCAATAGCAGACCTTTCTTTGATGAGTATTTTTGTTATTACAATACCAAGGTCAGAAATATCTTTGGGCGTGATGTCTCCGCAGTAGTCTTGAAGCAAATTTTCAAGTATATGCGACAGCGAGCTGGCAAGGGAAATATTTCTTTGAGATTCATCTAGTTTGGTTTTTAGTGTTTCAAGGTCTTTCATAATTCTGCTCCTTTTTGTTAAGTTATGTATAAATATTAAGGACTCATGTGTCATCAATAGGACAAATTTGTCCTAAATAATAACTTATTGTTCCAAAAATGTCAAATAAGTGACAAAATTGTACAATTAAGGACATTGGGGGGGGGAGAATGTCTATCAAAACAAGAATCAAATCATTACTTGCATCTGAAGATGTGAAAATAAATGAACTGGCAAAGTTGCTTACGGAAAAATCCAAAAAGGAAATTTTACCTAATACTGTATCAAAGAAAATTAATAGGGAATCTATAAGATTTTCAGATGTAGAAGAAATACTTGAAGTTTTAGGATATGAAATAGTTTTCAAAAAGAAAAATAATTAAACATAAAATATAAAAGTATTAATAATAATGTAAATTTAAAAACCTTGAAAATAGCTAGAACAGCAGCAAAATGATGATTGCTTATGCAGAGAGCATTAATAAAAAAGATTGTTATTAGTAAATAAAATTATTAATAATATTAGACGGTCTTGAACTTACCAAAATCGGTGTTATAATCTAACTATCAAAAAACGTTAGAATACAATCCAGGGAGGTACGAAACAATGAAGTTTTTTATTGACACCGCAAAGGTCGAGGATATCAAAAAAGCAAACGATATGGGTGTGATCTGCGGAGTGACTACGAACCCATCATTGATCGCGAAAGAGGGTAGAGTGTTTGAAGAGGTAATCAAGGAGATTACTTCCATCGTGGATGGACCGATCAGCGGTGAAGTAAAAGCTACGACGACAGATGCAGAAGGAATGATCACAGAGGGGCGTGCGATTGCAGCAATTCACCCCAATATGGTTGTAAAGATTCCGATGACGGCGGAAGGGCTGAAAGCTGTGAAAGTGCTCAGCGCAGAGGGCATCAAGACAAATGTGACTTTGATTTTTACGCCGAACCAGGCGCTGTTAGCCGCGAGAGCAGGTGCTACTTACGTATCTCCATTCCTGGGAAGATTGGATGATATCTCTGTGGACGGCGTAGAGCTGGTTCGCCAGATTGCCGAGATTTTTGCTGTGGCGGATATTCCCACGGAGATTATCGCTGCCAGCGTTCGCCATCCAATGCATGTGACAGCTTGTGCGGCAGCAGGTGCTGATATTGCGACTGTACCATACAAGGTAATTGAGCAGATGATTAATCATCCGTTGACGACGGCTGGAATTGAGAAATTCAAGCAAGATTATTTGGCTGTTTTTGGTGATAAATAAAATATAGAGAAAAGGTGGAAAAAAGTATGAATACACTTGAGCTTCAGAAGACTGCCAATGAGGTACGCAAGGGTATCGTCTCCGCGGTACACGCGGCAAAGGCGGGACATCCGGGTGGTTCCCTTTCGGCGGCTGATGTTTTTACATATTTGTATTTTGAAGAAATGAATATAGACCCTAAGGACCCGAAAAAAGCAGACAGAGACCGTTTTGTACTGTCTAAAGGGCATACGGCTCCAGGGCTGTACGCTGCGCTGGCCCAGAGAGGCTATTTTCCCAAGGAGGACCTTTTGACACTGCGTCATTTAGGGTCTTATCTGCAGGGACATCCAGACATGAAACATATTCCGGGTGTGGATATGTCCAGTGGTTCTCTGGGACAAGGAATCTCGGCAGCAGTGGGAATGGCGATCTCCGCGAAGCTGAGCGATGAGAGCTATCGTGTATATACTCTGCTGGGAGATGGAGAGATTCAGGAAGGACAGGTGTGGGAAGCTGCTATGATGGCAGGACACCGTAAACTGGACAACCTAGTTGTGATCGTGGATAACAATGGTTTGCAGATCGACGGAGACATCGCTCAAGTATGCTCTCCTTATCCGATTGGAAAGAAATTTGAGGCTTTTAATTTCCACGTAATCGAGGTGGAAGACGGCAATGATATGGACCAACTGAGAGAGGCTTTTGCAGAGGCAAGACAGACAAAAGGAATGCCAACGGCTATCGTTATGAAGACAGTCAAGGGAAAAGGCGTGTCTTTCATGGAGAATCAGGCGTCTTGGCATGGAACTGCTCCGAATGATGAACAGTATGCTGTTGCGATGGCAGATTTAGAGAAGGTAGGTGAAGCGTTATGTCAGAAGTAAAGAAGATTGCTACGAGAGAGAGTTATGGAAATGCCCTGGTGGAATTGGGAAAAGAACACGAGGATTTAGTAGTTTTGGACGCTGACTTAGCCGCTGCTACCAAGACAGGAGTCTTTAAGAAAGCATTTCCACAAAGACATATTGACTGTGGAATCGCAGAGTCCAATATGGCAGGAATCGGTGCGGGAATCGCGACAACAGGAAAGGTTCCGTTTATCAGCACTTTTGCCATGTTTGCGGCAGGAAGAGCATATGAACAGATTCGTAACTCGATCGGTTATCCAAAGCTGAATGTAAAAATTGGAGCGACGCACGGAGGTATCTCTGTAGGTGAGGATGGAGCAACACATCAGTGCAACGAGGACTTTGCGCTGATGAGGACGATTCCAGGAATGGTAGTGGTATGCCCTTCGGATGATGTGGAGGCTAGAGCGGCTGTGAAAGCAGCCTATGAGCACAAAGGGCCTGTGTATTTGAGATTCGGAAGATTAGCAGTGCCAGTAATCAACGACAATCCAGACTACAAATTTGAGCTGGGTAAAGGAATTGTTTTAAGAGAAGGAAAAGATCTTACTATCGTGGCTACTGGTCTGTGTGTAGCCCCGGCTTTGGAAGCGGCGCAGAGACTGGCGGCAGAAGGAGTTGATGCGAAGGTAATCAATATCCATACGATCAAGCCGCTGGATGAGGATTTAATTGTCGCAGCTGCGAAAGAGACAGGAAAAGTGGTGACTGTGGAGGAACATTCCATCATTGGAGGACTCGGCGGTGCGGTATGCGAGTGTCTCAGCGAAAAAGCTCCTGTACCAGTGAAACGTATCGGCATCAATGATGTGTACGGTGAATCTGGCCCAGCTGTGAAACTGTTGGAAAAATATGGATTGGATGCAGAGGGAATCTACAGGCAGATTAAAGAATTTGTGTAGAGGCCATACAGGAGATAAAAGTGATGAATCCTCCGGCAGACCTGGAACTATAGGTTCTGGGTGGCCGGGGGTTTTTTATGTAATAGGGGAAATTGCTACATTAATGTATGAGAGTCCTTTCCTATTATACAAGCGCTCCGCGTGGATTGCACTGCGGCGGAGTGGAAGATGGCGCTTTGCACCCGCCGCAGGCGGAGAATCCTGCAAGTAGGATTCTTTTTAATAGGAGAGACCTTGTTAAGCTAATGCGTGAAAGTTATTTCTTAAAACATAAACGTGTCGCACAGGAGGCGGTCGCTGCGTAAGAGCAGGGGTGGCAAAAAGCCATCAGAATGCCTTGGGTAATGGAGTCTCCTAGGGTTACTACTTGTGAGAGGCGTGTGGTCTGAAGAGTCATCTGCTCCAAAAAACCAGATGTATTTACGATGCCGGTGATAAAGATGTCTCCCACAGCGGGGAGCTCCTTTTGCACTCCAGAACCAGGATAGAGTGCTCCGTTTCCGATGGAGATATAACCAAGGTGTCTGCGGGTACCTAAGGAGGCGTCCACTGCGATGAGCAGTGCATGGGGATGCCGTCTATTGATAAGCTGTATAGCACGGGAGAGGTTCAGAGCGTGAACGGGGCGATGGATGGTGCCATATACAGTTAGACCTTCCAGGACATAGTCAGAGAGCTGATGTCCCACGTAAGGGCCAAGGCAGTCCCCGGTGATTCGATCGCTTCCGATGCAGAGGAGCACAATTTCTTCCCAGGCGGTTTTGTGTCTGGAAATACAGGCGGCAATTCCTTGGGCGATTTCTTTAGGAGCACTTTTTTTCTTGCTGTTGACATAGAAGGTCATAGATTTATCAGCCTTTCTCGAAGCTTTCATTTTTGTCTCTGATTCATCATATCCAGAAAAACGGAAAATATGCAGAATCTGTCGCCAAATATTTGAAAATGGATCTTATAATTTGCTAAAATTTTCAGAAGCTCTATGCTATTCTTACCCCGAAGGGGTGATGGTTAAATGATCGAAGTCATTTATAAAGAAGACAAATGCAAGGCCCAGGGAAACGAACAGTTTTTCCATATTCCGAAAAACATAAGACAGATCGGTTTAATCAGTGAGGAACACAAGATTTACATTGAGGACTATGCCTATACATTTTTGGGGAGAATTGCGGCAGAACAGCCAATGAAGGGAAGGCTGGCAGTGCTGCTAGGACAGTCCAATTGGGCGGAGGGAACATCTTACATTTTTATTCGCTGTGCTTTGCAGGTTCAGGAGATGGACATATCGCCGGAACATCTGAATTTTTCAGATGAAGTCTGGGGAAAAGTGAATGAGCAGATGGAAGAGTACTTTCCTGGACAAGAGGTAGTAGGCTGGTTCTTCAGCGCGCCTCAGATTTCGATGGAAGTGACGGACGTGATTTATCGGACACATATGAATTCCTTTGGAGGAAATGATAAAGTACTGTTTTTGATGGAGCCTCAGGAGAAAGAAGAGGCTTTTTTTCGATATGAGAATGGACATATGGCAAAGCAGTTAGGATACTATGTCTACTATGAAAAGAATCCTATGATGCAGGAGTACATGATCGCGATGAACCAGGAACAGGAGTCGGACAGCCGTGAGAAGGTCACGGACGATGCAGTTCTGACCTTCCGCAGCAAAGTCAGACGGAAGCAGGAAAAGAGAGCATCGGAGGAACAAAAGAAAATGTCGGCGGTCATGTATGCGGCCAGTGCGTGTCTGGCTTTGGCCGTCTTGGCGGTAGGAGTGAATTTTGTGAACAGATATGATAAGATGCAGCAAATATCTGGACAAGCCAAGCAAGTGTCTGTACAGCCAGAGACGAAGTCGGCGACTCCGAAGCCTGAGGAGAATGCCAAGATTACAGAAAAACTTATGGAAGAAAATAATACAGAAAAGGAGACTCTGACGATTCTGGAAAAAGATAAGGAGAAAACGACAGGGGAGACACCAACACCGACAGTAGTTGAAAAAGAGGACAAGCAGAAGTCTGAGACGGTACAAGATCAAGATATGGAGGAGAAACCAAACGAAGCTGATGATGCGAAGAAGGATGAAAAGACAAGCGGGGAAGTCCATGAGAGCTACACGATACGTCCAGGGGATACTCTGTTTAAGATTAGTATTCAGCGTTACGGGGATATGAGCGAAATCAGTGAGATTTGCCGATTGAATGGAATTTCAGAAGATGATATCATATATCCTGGGCAGACAATTTTGCTTCCGTAAAAGGTATGCTTATTGTGCTCACGCGATAGGATGTGTTATAATGGGCGAGTAATGCTGAGGAGATACTGAAAATATGACATACAAAGGTAAGGGGTAGTGATGAGTCAAACACCTAAGGATACAGAGGGTAAGAAGATGAAAAAGCAGATCATTCCGGTGACAATCTCAAAGAAATCCAATAATATGGATTATCATAAAAAACTGGCGCTTCATAAAAGGAAAAACGTGATGCGGATGTTGATTACGCTGGCCATTATCGCAGCGGCAGCGGCAGCTGTGATCGTGTTTATCCAGCGCAGAACCTTTCACAGTTATAAAGTGGTGAGCAGCTCTGACCAGGAAGATACAGCATCCACGAAATATATGGAGTTGGGTGATAATATACTCAGATACCGCGGGGAAGGTGCTTCTTTGGTGGATACAGAGCTTCAGACACTTTGGGAAGTGGATTATGAGATGCAAAGTCCTGTGGTAGATGTCTGTGACGGAACCGCAGTGATTGCTGACCAGGGTGGAACTAGCATGGTGATTGTCGATGAGGAAGGGCAGACGGGGAGCGTGACGACATCCTATAATATTGTCAAAGCCAGAGTTGCGAAACAAGGTGTGGTAGCTGCAATTTTGGATGGCGGTGAGGATACTTGGATTAACTTCTACGCCGCAGATGGCAGCATGATCGCTGAGAACCAAACCCGTGTGGACGAACCTGGGTATCCGCTGGATTTGTCTGTGTCGGAAGATGGCCTCTTGATTATGGTAACCTATCAGTTTGTGGAGGGAAGCAGCACGAAAAGTTACGTCGCATTTTACAATTTTGGCACAGTAGGACAGAACAAGGTAGATAATATTGTGAGCGGATTTACCTACGATGACGTCGTGATTCCGCAGGTGGCCTATCTAGATAAGGATACAGCGGTGGCTTTCCGGGATGATGGATTCAGTATCTACATTGGAAAACAGATTCCCAAAGAGGCTGCGAATGTCAAAGTAAAGCAGGAAATTGTCAGTACTTTTTATGATGAAAATAATATCGGGCTGGTGTTTAAATCCAATGGAGATTCTAAATATACCATGAAAGTTTATAATACCAGCGGCAAGAAAAAATTCGAGAGATCATTCAGCATTCCTTATACGAATATTCGAATGAGCAATGGTCAAGTTGTGATGAACAATTCTTCACAGGTCTGTGTGATCACAGATCAAGGTGCGGTAAGGTATAATGGAACCATCGATGAAGGGACGATCAATGATTTCTTCAAGGTGGGATACAATCGGTATATGCTGATTTTAGATACAGGAATTGACTTACTGAAATTCACATAATACAAAGGAGAAAAAATGACCTGGACATGGCTTGGAATTGTAGCCGTATTGGTCCTTATACTTTCCTGTTATGCCGGATATCGAAGAGGTTTTGTGCGGGAAGTAGTGGGAATTTCTTTTTTGTTCCTCAGTATCTTTCTGGTATGGACGATTAATCCTTATGTAAACCAGGTGGTAAAAACACAGACTCCGATTTATGAGAAGGTGAGAGGAATCTGTGAAAACGGAATTCAGGATTATGTAACAGAGCAAGGTGAGGCAGAAGGCGGCACGGAAGACAATGTGATTGCCAAGCTGCCTCTTCCTGAATTTATGAAAGAAGGACTGAAAGAGAATAATACGGCAGAAGTGTACAAATATCTCTCAGTAGATACCTTTGGGGGATATTTGGCGGATTATTTGGCAACAGCTATCACAAATGGAATCAGTTTTCTTATATCCTATATTATAGCTGTGATTGTCTTGAAGATTATAGTCTGTGCATTGGATTTAGTGACCCATTTGCCGGTTATACGTGGAGTCAACCGTTTAGCGGGCCTTTTGCTGGGAATTGTAAAAGGTGTTATTTTTATCTGGATTGGTCTTTTGGTGATTACAGTTTTCTGTAATACACAGATTGGAGCGGAATGTCTGAGGATGATAGAAAAAGATACTCTGCTTGGTTTTTTATATGACCAAAATATTTTTGTGAAAATATTTATGAGCATTTTTTATTCTGCGTGATTTTTAGGTAACTATTCAGCCATGCACAAAGTTACAAAAATCTGAGTTCAAACTTGTTTGAAAACGAAGATTTTTTTGTATACTTTGTATATGGCGTTTAGCCATAAGCGAGGATTTCGCCGCATATGCGGTGATATAAGCTGCGTAGCAGCTAATCCGAGCTGTTATGGCTGAATATAGCCGTTATGGGCAGCTTGAAGGTTGACAGAATGTGAAATTCGTGTTACCATTCCAAAATAAGGGAGTAGTCAGCGCTGTGGCGTGACGAAGTCAACATATTGGAGGTGGCTCCTGGCTTTGTATGAAATGACGAGACTTATCTGTAAAAGGATAGGTCTCTTTTTTATGTGATAGGAAAGACCTTGTCGCGCTAATGTGCAAAGTGAACCACTCCCTCAAAGATTGAGAGGATGGGGAGCTGAAGCAGGCTTGCCCACTATGTGTTGATAAGGAGGAAAAAATGGGATTAGGGGAATTGTTTGTGATTGCAGTCGGGCTTTCCATGGACGCTTTTGCTGTATCAATCTGTAAAGGATTATCGGTGAAAAGAGTCTGTCCGGGGCATGTACTGTGTACAGGAGTTTATTTTGGTGGTTTTCAGATGATGATGCCGTTGATCGGGTACTTTTTGGGGAGCCAATTTAGTCATTTGATTACCCGTGTGGACCATTGGATAGCCTTTATACTTTTAGGCGTTGTGGGAGCGAATATGATTCGGGAATCCTTTGGGGAAGAAGAGGAGGTAGACGCATCTTTTCAAGCATCGTCGATGCTTCCTTTGGCTGTGGCCACGAGTATTGACGCACTTGCGGTGGGGATTACTCTGGCATTTTTAGAAGTGAATGTAGTCTTTGCTATCTGTTTTATAGGCTGTACGACTTTTATTTTGTCCGGAATAGGCGTGATGTCTGGAAATATTTTGGGAAAGAAATTCAAGTCAAAAGCCGAGATAGCAGGCGGAATTGTTCTAATCTGTATAGGATCGAAGATTCTTCTGGAACATCTGGGATATTTGGGGTAGAATAAAAGCCAGATGCATCAGAAAAGTAAAAGGATGCGAAAGGATACAGAGGTGAGCAATGTGAGTGAGCAGTATACCCAGAGTTACATATATCTAGAAGAGGGAGACAGCGTGGAGATTCTGCGCTGTTTTTCATCTGATACGAAAATCGAAATCAGGGAAAAATTCAAAGAAAATCCGTGAGTTCCGTCAGGACTTACTGTTTTTGCAGTGGCTTTATTACTACAGGTTCGGTCGGGCCCGGTTGTTGGAAGGAAATTTCTGTTGTTTCAAATAGTTACAAAAAATGTAAAAAAATGTAAAAAAGCTCTTGACGACTTTGGAAGATCATGGTACTATATCAAAGCTGTCAACGAGAGAATAACAGACAGATAAAAAGATTAAAAAACTTAAAAAAACTCTTGACAAAGATTGAGTCGCTTGGTAAAATAATGAAGCTGACTCGCGAGAGGGAAGCAAAGAACCTTGATAACTGAACAGTAAAACACA
>ENA-ORUW01000743-ORUW01000743.1-human-gut-metagenome-genome-assembly--contig:-NODE-743-length-27958-cov-18.345518_pt1 | contig 27958 bp, 29 predicted proteins | sample MGYA00242088_ERZ509227 | MGnify/ENA primary metagenome ERZ509227 (study PRJEB26280, sample SAMEA2338816) | human gut metagenome | biome: human gut; feature: human-associated habitat; material: faeces... | reverse complement strand
TTTGCTTCGCAAACTTGTTATCAGAATGCGTCTTTGACGCAATTTCCTATAAAGTTAAAAAAGATTTCGCTTGCGCAATCTCTATACATAAAGATAATCATTCATTACCGGCTGAAGCCCCAGTTCTGATATATCTTCATACATTTTATCAAGGCTTCTTGAATCATCAATTTCAAACTGCTCATCCCCTATGTCAGAATCATCCTGCTTACCTGTATATTTATCTTCATGATCACCGATACCTGTAGAAACACCCGCCGATACTTTTGTGGCTGCAATCTTTATTATACCGTTTCTAAATTCTGCACTTTCTCTTGATGACACGGTTATTCCTGCAAAAGGCAAAAACAGCCTGTATGCACAAAGCACCTGACAAAGTTGTCTTTCATGTACATCTTTAGGATTTATTTTATCATTATTTATTATAGGTCTTAATCTCGGACATGACAAAGAAATCTCGGCATGAGGATACTTTCTTTGTATAAAATGGGCGTGAAGTGCTGTTGCAAGCGCATCCTTTCTAAAATCAGCAAGCCCCAGGAGTGCAGAAAACGCCACACCTCTCATACCTCCTCTAAGTGCCCTTTCCTGTGCATCAAATCTGTATGGCCAAACTCTCTTATGGCCTGCAAGATGCAAAGTTTCATATTTATTTGTATCATAAGTTTCCTGAAATACCGTAACGTAATCAGCACCACACTCATGCAGATATCTGTATTCATCAGTATTAACAGGATAAATCTCAAGCCCTACCATTCTGAAATACTTTCTTGCAAGCTTACATGCCTCACCTATGTAAGAAACATCACTTTTCACCCTGCTTTCACCCGTAAGGATAAGAATTTCTTCCATACCGGTATCTGCAATGATTTTCATTTCATGCTCAATCTGCTCCATATTAAGTTTCATTCGGTTTATATCATTATAACAGTTAAAACCACAGTAAACACAATAGTTTTCACAATAATTTGCAATATATAAAGGCGTAAATACATAAACTGTATTTCCAAAATGTTTTCTTGTTTCAATTCTCGCCCTTTCTGCCATCTGCTCAATATATGGCTCTGCCGCAGGCGACAATAATATCTTTAATTCATTTATTCCTATTATCTCCTGCTGTAGCGCCCTCTCCACGTCTTTTCCGGTATAATTTTCATAATTGTAACTGTCTGCATAAGCCATAACATTTTTGCATATATCCGAATCAATCTTTTCCATTCCCGGCATATACTCCATATGATTTGTCCTGCTTTTCGGACTATTTTCAAGTAAATGCTTTTTCTTAAGCGCACTTTCCGACAAATTCGCTGAATCTATATAAAAATTATTTTCCATAATAATCTGATTTTGTCCTTTCTATTAATCACGCAAAAAACCTGTTAGGGGATCCGAAGCCTCCGCACCTCTCATAAGCACTCTTCCCAAACCTGAAAGATATGCTTCTCTACCTGCTTCAATAGATTTCTTAAATGCCCCGGCCATAAGCCTTAAATCGCCTGCTGTTGCAAGCGCAGTATTTGCCATAATTGCCGCTGCGCCCATTTCCATTGCCTCACACGCCTGCGATGGTCTTCCTATCCCAGCATCAACTATTATCGGCAAATCTATCTCATTTATAAGAATCTGTATAAATTCTTTTGTGGCTAGACCTTTATTTGAACCGATAGGAGATGCAAGCGGCATGATTGAAGCAGCTCCCGCATTTACAAGCTCTCTTGCCACATTTAAATCGGGATACATATATGGCATTACAATAAATCCCTCATTTGCAAGGATTTCTGTCGCCTTTATCGTTTCTGTATTATCCGGCAGCAGATATTTAGTATCACGCATTATTTCGACCTTTACAAAATCACCACAGCCAAGCTCCCTTGCAAGTCTTGCGATTCTTACAGCCTCGTCAGCATTTCTTGCTCCTGATGTGTTAGGAAGCAATGTTACGCCCTCAGGTATGTAATCAAGTATATTTTCATCCTTTTTTGTATTTGCCCTCCTTACAGCCAGTGTAATAATCTGCGCACCTGCATCTTTTACAGCAGCTTCTATAAGGTTAAGCGAATATTTTCCTGAACCGAGAATAAAACGCGACGAAAATTCTTTTCCGCCAATTACAAGTTTATCATTATTTACCATAATTCTTTCTCCTTAAAATCAAATAAATTACTAAGCTCAATTTTTTCTTTATACCTCAGCTTTGCCCGCCAAAATCCTTATTATCATATTTGCTTCATGCGCCGCACAAAGCATCACTCTGCTGGAAATCATCAAAGGGTTATCATCCATATCACTAACTTCATCACCGCACAAAAAAAATCTGTCTGCAACTCTTCTTGTTTTAATATCATTTGATGAGCCTGTCCCTGCCATTCCTGAAGCTGAAACAAGATATTTATCCGGAAAATCAGTTAATACACTATTAACCAGCATAGCTTTTTGATTAGCTTCGTCAAATGCTTCACAGATAATATAATCATTTTTCAAAAGCTCTTTAATATTTTCTTCTGTAATTTTGATACTCTGTGCAGTAACATGGCAATTGGGGGCAATCCCTGCAATAATCTCCTTTAAAGCATCTGCTTTTAGCATTCCTACATGCTCCATAGCAAAATACTGCCTGTTAAGATTTGACATCTCAACTTTATCAAAATCCATCAGGTGAAGCTTTCCCACACCAGCCCTTGCAAGCATTACTGCTACATTAGACCCTAGTCCGCCGAGTCCGCACACCGCCACTGATACCGACGCATTCAAAAAATTCTCTTTATTCAAAGACACAGCCTCCGGATTTTCAAAATTCAAATCAACCACCTCCTACAAAGCTTACAACTTCAATAATGTCATTTTCTCGTAAAACAATATTCTCGTAATCAGCTTTTGGAACAATTTTACCGTTTAACTCAACAGCTATTTTCTTTAAATCAAAATCCGCCTTCATTAAATAATCTGCAAGAACCATATTATCTGCTTCCTTTTGTTCACCATTTACAAAAACCATAGCCGCTATTCCTTTCTTATTCTCTAAAAATTAAAGTGCCGCATCATGGGATTTTTCTATCACACAAAAAAAGGCCACGCAAAGAAATACACCCGTGGTGGTGTACCCCTTCGCGCAGCCTTTTTCAAGTTTGCACTCTATTTGAGAGTATAGTATTTTAATTTTATATTGTCAAGAATATTCAAGGATGTTATGCATATTTGCCGAAATACCGACTGATTTATTTTCTAAGTAAATTGAAATTTACACATTTTGAATATTTATCCTTTATTCTGTATATGCTATATGATAGTAAAATAAAGCTCTGATTGGAGAACATAGATGCTTAAAAAACTAACATTTATCGGAATAATTTTCACAATAATATTGGGAACAATATCTCATAATGTTTACCCGTGGACCGGAAATAACTTTATAGCAGGACTATTTTCCCCTGTAAACGAATCAATCTGGGAACATATGAAAATAGCATTTTTCCCAATGCTTATTTATTCATTTTACATGAACAAAAAATTAAAAAAATACTATCCTTGTGTTACTTCTGCTTTATGTTTTGGTATCTTATTAAGTACAGCTCTTGTTCCTGTTATTTTTTACACATATTCCGGCATATTGGGATACCATACTTTGATATTAGACATTTTTACCCTAATCGCTGCCATAATAATCGCATTTGCAGCAATTTATAAATTGACATTATCCTGCAGCTTAGACAAATACGATGTTTTATTAAAAACAGCTGTCATTATAACAGGTGTTATTTTCTTTATTTTTACTATATTCCCTCCTGAATTGTCTTTATTTATAAGTCCAACAGAATAAAACAGAATAAAATATATAAAAAGCTCCAAATGCCAAACTAATGACACTTGGAGCTATAAATTAATGTCTAGGGACTATAAAAAAGATATTTATGCGCTTTTATCGAAGAGATTTGAACCCTCGTACCACGAAAAAGGTTGGTAACAAACCGAAGCGTGGCGAGCGCATTTACAAGCGAAAAGCGAAGGCGCAGAGTGACCTTTTTCGGAAAAGCCGCCGCAAGCGATATGCAGCTTGCGGCGACGTGGCTAAGCTACAGGAAAAAGATATTTCGGCATTTCGGCGGCGGGAGTTGAACTCTTTCGAGCCCACAAAAAGCTGGTAGCGGCAGACCCCCTCATGAGGGCGTTTACGGTCAGACAAATGAACCAAGGGCGAATTTTGCGAAAAAGAGGAGCAGTGAGCAGGCTCTGGCTTTGTCTGTAGAATATGAAAAAGCGGTTTTACAGGAATAGTTACAGCAAGAATTCTACTTTAATTGTGGAACAATCATCTGCACGCTACCTTTCAATCTGAAAATATGCTATAGGGTAAACGCTTCCCTCTATATTTACCGCAACGTTCAGTATCCAAAACGAAACAGTATATCGAAAAGATTTCCTTTTTTCTGTTTATATCGGAGCCCAAAAGAGACCTTTTCTAATTTGCTTAGATTAAATTTTTAGAAAAGGGGTAAAAATCCCGTTGATTATTTATTGAAAATTCCCATTGAAAGTAGTATTATATATTTTATAAAATTTTCGAGCGAGTAATGAGTTTGAAAAGTCACCTCGCTCAAGTAACTTAGTTTACTGTATCACATCTAAAAACAGGTTCATCACAGAGAATATTTGGTACTGTAAACGGTAATTTTTATAATTAACACCAAATAAGGAGTGCATATTACAATTATGATATCGAAGAAATCAATTCTGGCTGTACTTGTTATGGTTATGGTTCTTGCTTTAACTGCTTGTTCGTCAGATAATGGTAAAAAAACAAATGTACCGCCACAGGAATCACATACAGTTGATTCGACTATCAACGATGAGGAAATGAGTAAGCCAGAAAATCAATCTGATATCAGTGATGTTTCTACGGATTCATCTCACATCGAAACTGTTACTGATAATCAAGAAAACAGTTCGAGTACGACTGCTAATGTGCCGACTTCGAAACCATCGCAGAATCCTATTGAAACACCTTCTAAACCCACAGGTGTTTCTGCAAGCAAACCGAATAACCCGGGTGATAACGATAGTGGTTCTGTAAGCAAACCAAACGGAGAAAATAACAGCGGTTCATCAAGTTCTAAACCTACCCCGCATATACATAAATGGGAAAAGCAACCAAAAGGGGATATTTTTGTATGGGAAAACAGCTGCGGTCCGGATGAAAACGGTTATACAACGAATAGAGAAATCGCCAAAAATAAAAACGGCAAGAAAATAGGAATCTATATGTGTGTTGTCTGTTATAAATACTATGGAAGTCCCGATAATGATGAGTGGAGTGCTCGATATTGGGATCACATAGAAAAACCGGGGCCTTGCCGTGGCGCTGGATACTGTGCATATAACGTTTATACTGTTTATGATGCTTTTCATTGTGCAGAATGCGATGCTTGGAAGCGTGGCGGATTATCTTTATATGGATATTATGATTATTCTAACGGGGTCAAGTGGATTTACCTTGAACCATGGCAAATTAAGGAATTAAATCTTGAAATGCCATAATTTTAATAATTTCATAATAACAAGAATAAGAAAGGGGTTCTTGTTCTGTTATTGTGATGTGTTTCTTCTAATACATTTTTTTAATAATGGTAAAAGAATTGATTTTATTTGGTTATATCTTTGCTGTTTTAAATCAAGATACAAAGACACCATTAGTACAATCAAGCAATTATGTCGTAAGTTTAAAGTTAAATCAGACATTGAAAGATTGTGGTTGCATTTATTACGACATTGCTTTGCAGTATAGTATTTTTTAACGGTAGTGACAGTTATTCTTTACGCCCTATTTTAGGTTATACAAGTCTTGAGATGGTAAATATATGTACGCTTAACTAATACAAAAAGCATAATCAATTTATTGTAAATTTTCACCATTTGATACATTAATAATAAGAAAAAAGATAGTAATTACATTTTTGTAATTACTATCTTTTTTAGGTGTACGCTACAAAAAAGATACCCGCAATAAATACGAGACCTTAACTCGCAAAAATGAAAAAGTCTGAACACAAACTACGTTCAAACTCAATCTGTCTAAGGCGCATGAAAAAAATATTTTAGCGTTTTCAGATGGGAGATTTGAACTCTCGCATCTCACAAAAAAGTTGGTAGCTCGGCTCGCCTGTTTCCATTTTCATCAACTGTCATCTCATTCAGAAAATCCTGATATCTGTTTATCCATTCAATAAATTGTTTTATCCATAGCTCAGCTCCTTCTTTTGTATCTATTCTTAGGAGATCTTTTGCCAGGTTATATAATTCTATACCAGCCATTGAATTCGGTCTTGTTGTCGTGTAACGCTTTACCTGGCAAAATACATGAAATGTACATCTTTAATGTTTTGCTCTTGGCCATACTTTTTTAAGAGCCTTTGCAAACCCGGTTCCACCGTCTGATACAACCATTCTTGGTTCAGCTATACGTTTCATTAAAGCTATCCATGCCCCGGCATATTCATATCTACATAAATACCACCCCAGAACATATTTATCATCACAACAGATTAAAATGCACGCTTTCCTCCCAAGATAAATACCATCAAGATACAATACGTCTTTGCTTTCTTCTACTTTAGGCGTCATAGTCCAAATATTCCAATATTTAGCTGTTTTTCTTCTAAACGTTCTTCCTCTCCCGGCATTGATGATTGAGATTCTTTTCCAAACAACCAATCTAAGAAGATTTGCAATTCTTTAGCAGTGTTATCTATTTTGTGTGTAACTGATGATTTACATTCCTTACAAAGCCAACGCTGTGTTCCGGCTTTTGTCTTTCCAGCTTTAATACATTTATTTCCACATACAGGGCAATTTACTTGATTCATTTAATTCTCCTCCATAGTTACTATTTCAAAAAAGATTAAACATTGTTTTTCTCTTTATACGCAAGGGTCGAAGCTGCTTTTTATCAACACGTTTTGTCCTATAGGTCGCTTTTTTAATACAAGGCACCTAAATGTGTATTGGGTTGTAATTTTTATTATCATATCAAGACTCATTCAATCATGTCAAAATAAGTATTTTCTATATTTCAAAATGCTTGAAAGGCTGCTATTTATGCGGATAATAAAAATTGAATATAAATTTCAACAAAAAAAGCCAAGAACCGAAAATTCGGTTCCTGGCCTTTCCCTACCAAGCGGAGAAAGAGGGATTTGAACCCTCGCGCCGGTTGCCCGACCTACACCCTTAGCAGGGGCGCCTCTTCGGCCTCTTGAGTATTTCTCCGAATTTGTTTTCGATATAGGCGCTGTATCAAGCGCATAATTGATTATACTAAAGCTTTTTTCAAATGTCAATAACTTTTTTTACTTTTTTGTAATTTATCTTTTACTAGAATTTTCTCTCATTTTTCTTTGTCTGTAATTTATTTCTATATAGATATAACAAAAGAAGAATCCTTCTGTGTAAACTCTGGATTCTCCTTTTTTCTCGCAAGACTCTGATGATCTACTTCTGTTCGGAAGTATTTTTCTCTATTACTTCTTCAATCCGCCTCTTTACTTCTGCTGCAATTTCATTTGTCTTCATATCCTTGTATTCTTCATACAACATCGGTTTTAAAAAGTGAACTTGTACTGTAACTGGTTCAATGCTGTTTGTATCAAATGGTTTAAAGGAATCAATCAACGCCACCGGGATAATCGGACATTTTGCTTTTGTCGCTGCTTTAAAGCTTCCGCCCTTAAATTCTTGAACATGATTTCCATTTTTTGACCTCGTTCCTTCCGGAAAAATCAAATAGTTCCTTCCATTTTCTACTTCTTTGCTCACTGCAGTAATCACTTTCATTGCCTGTCTGACATCACTCCGGTCCATTGTATATGCTTTCATGCATTTGAAAACCTGTTTCAAAAACTGTACATTTTCTACCTCTTTTTTTGCTACAACTGAAAATGGATGTGAACATGCCTCTACAATTGCAAGTACATCATACATTCCCTGATGATTTGGAAAGAACATAAACCCATCTTTCTCCGGTATATTCTCTTTTCCATGTACATCGATCGTCACTCTTCCGCCTTTATTGGCACGAAGTACGATGAAGGTGAGCATTTTGTAAATTTGCTGCTCTGTATATTTTTCTACATGTCCCGCATAATAGCATAATTTACACCACATAACAGGAACCAGCAAAATATTTTTAAAGACCATTAATAAAATACGTTTCATTTAATTTTCCTCTATTCTCTTTCTGTATTTTTCAATTGCTGTCTCATAGAGATTATTTCCATCTTTGTCGATTACGACGATCACAGGAAAGTTTTCAATTTCCAATCGGCGGATTGCTTCTGCTCCAAGGTCATCATAGGCAACTACTTCTGAGCGTTTAATACATTTAGATAACAGTGCTCCTGCACCTCCTACTGCCGCAAAATAGACAGACTCGTTTCTTATAATCGCATCAATCACTTCCTGTGTCCGCTTTCCCTTTCCAATCATTGCCCCCAGACCCAGATCTAACAGCCGCGGCGCATACTTATCCATTCTGCTTGCAGTTGTTGGTCCTGCTGAACCGATTGGTCTTCCTTCTCTTGCCGGAGATGGTCCCATATAATAAATCACCTGCTCTTCCAGTTTCACTGGCAGCTTCTCACCTTGATCAAGGCTTTCATTCATTCTTTTATGCGCAGCATCCCTTGCCGTATAGATTGTTCCCGTCAAATATACATAATCTCCCGCTTTTAATTGGCAAAGCTGATCTTTTCCTGCTGGTACCGTCATATGTTTTTCCATCTGCACTGCCTCCCTTTCTCTCCTTGCTATAACACTCTCACAATATGTCTGTTCACATGGCAACAGATATTCACCGCCACTGGAAGCCCTGCAATGTGCGTCGGATATGTGTTGACATTAACTGCAAGAGCGGTCATCACGCCTCCCAATCCTCCCGGTCCAATGCCAAGCTGGTTGATCTTCTGCAGCATTTCTTCTTCTAATTCTTTCACATATGGGATTTCCGAATGGACGCCAACCTCCCTTGTCAATGCTTCCTTTGCCATCAGCGCACATTTTTCAAAAGTACCTCCGATTCCAACACCGACTACCATTGGTGGGCACGCATTTGGTCCTGCCTCTGCCACTGTATTGAGAATCGCTTGCTTTACCCCTTCCAATCCATCTGCCGGCTTCAACATCATAACTTTACTCATGTTTTCACTTCCGAATCCCTTCGGCGCCACTTTGATCTTCACTTGATCACCAGAAACAATTTTATAATGAATAACTGCCGGGGTGTTATCCTTTGTATTTTCTCTCAGAATCGGATCCTTTACCACAGATTTTCTCAAATATCCTTCCACATACCCCTGACGTACCCCCGCATTGACAGCCTCTTCCAGATTTCCCCCGGTCAGATGTACCTCTTGTCCAATCTCTAAAAATACAACTGCCATTCCGGTATCCTGGCAGATTGGAATCATATCTGTTGCTGCAATCTCCAGATTTTCCTGAAGCTGTTCTAAAATCTGTCTGCCAAGTGGAGACTCTTCTGTTCTCACTGCCGTCTGCAATGCATTCTTCATATCATCTGAAAGATAATAATTAGCTTCAATACACATTTCTTTTACATTTTTTGTAATCTCACTGACATCTATTGTTCGAATCATAGGGACCTCCTCATTGATCTGAATCTTCTGAAATTTTTCATCTATCTAAGATTATAGTATACATCACAAAGAAAAGGAATACCTGTATCCAGATATTCCTTCTCTTTTTCCCAATATTCTCTTTCTAGAATCGACTATTCCGATACAATCTCTCCGCATGCGATCTTACTTCCGGAATTTCCTGATGACTGTGTCCGGAAATCATCTGCCATCCCATGGATGACAACTGTTCTTCCGATCACTTCTTCCGGGTAAAACCGGTCTGTGTAAAAGGCGCTCCATGCAAGCCCCTCATTTGCAAGCAATGGAGGAAAATCCCCCGCATGCCCTGGATGTACTGTATTTTCCGGATTATAATGTCCCTTTGTCTGAGCAAATGGATCATCTTCATCTCCTGTACATAATGCTCCTTCATGAATATGGAATCCGTAGAAATTTGCGTTTGGAGCATTTTCTGCATTTGGAAGACCTTCCACTTCTGCCACAACCAGTGTTCCCCCGTACATTTCAAAGAAATAAATATTTCCCTTGATCTTAGAATGTCCGACATCTCCTCGTATCTGTGCATATGCATCTGCTGTCTCATTCATAAACTGAACCATAGCTTGTTACCTCCTACATGCTTCCTTGTTCTGCCTTGTTTCAGCATATGCAGATGCACTCTATTTGTGACATAGGATATCTGATTCCATCATTTTTTCTAATTTGTTTCTAATTCAAGACTTTCTTCTGAACCTGCTTCTTCTACTTCAGCCTTTTCTTCTGCGACAGTTTCTCTCACTTTTGCAATGCTGGCAACTTTTGTATTGGAGTCAAGGTTGATCAGTTTCACTCCCGATGCAACACGACCAAGAATAGAAATTCCTGCACATTCCATTCGAATTACAATTCCCTCTGTATTGATGATCATAATTTCATTGTCTTCGTTTACTGCTTTAACTCCGATCACATTTCCGGTTTTCTCCGTGATCTTATAGCACTTCACACCTTTTCCGCCACGATTCTGACAGGTGAACTCTTCAATTGCAGTACGTTTTCCCATTCCCTTTTCAGAAGCGATCAGAAGGTAATCTCCCTGGGTATGTAACTGCATTCCGATCACTTCATCGCGATCGCTCAGGTTCATTCCTCGTACACCCATAGAAGTTCTTCCCGTTGATCTTACATCCTGCTCTTTGAAACGGATACACTGACCGTATTTTGTTACCATGATGATATCTTTTTCATTGTCTGTGATCTTTACTTCAATCAGCTCATCATCTTCACGAAGTGTGATCGCAGCAAGCCCTGTCTTTCTGACATTTGCATAATCTGTAATTGGCGTCTTCTTCACAAGACCTTTTTTCGTCGCCATAAACAGATATTTCCCGTCTTCATATTCACGGATCGGAATCATCGCAGTAATCTTTTCATCCGGCATGAGCTGCAATAAATTGATGATCGCAGTTCCTCTTGCAGTTCTTCCAGCCTCCGGAATCTCATAGCCTTTCATCCGGTATACTCGTCCGGTATTGGTAAAGAACATGATATAGTTATGTGTCGAGGTCATAAATAATTCCTCTACATAATCTTCTTCAATGGTCTGCATTCCCTTGATTCCTTTACCGCCGCGGTTCTGACTCTTGAAGGTATCTGTTGTCATCCGCTTGATATAACCAAGCTTTGTCATTGTGATCACAACATCCTGCTCCGGAATCAGGTCTTCTGTAGAAAGATCTAACTCATCAAAACCAATGGAAGTTCTTCTGTCATCCCCATATTTTCCACTGATCACAAGAATTTCTTCCTTGATCACACCTAAAAGAAGTTTTCTGTCTGCAAGGATTGCTCTCAATTCTCCAATGCGCTCCATGAGCTCCTTATATTCATTTTCAAGCTTTTCCCGTTCCAGACCGGTCAGTGCACGCAGACGCATATCTACAATCGCCTGTGCTTGTACATCTGTCAGCTGGAATGCTTCGATCAGTCCTTCTTTCGCAGCCTGTGCATTCTTGGAATTACGAATAATTCTGATAACCTCATCAATATTATCAAGGGCGATCAGCAAGCCTTCCAAAATATGCGCGCGCTCTTCTGCCTTATTGAGTTCATATTTCGTACGTCTTGTCACGACCTCTTCCTGATGTCTGAGATAATAGTTCAGCATCTCAAGAATGTTCATGACTTTCGGCTCGTTGTTGACCAGTGCCAGCATGATCACACCAAACGTATCCTGCAATTGTGTATGTTTGTACAGCTGATTCAGAACAACATTTGCATTGACATCCCGGCGCAGCTCGATACAGATACGCATACCTTCTCGGTTAGACTGATCACTTAAATCTGTAATTCCGTCAATCTTCTTATCGCGTACAAGCTCTGCAATCTTCTCGATCAGACGAGCTTTATTCACCATATATGGTAATTCTGTGACAACGATACGGCTCTTTCCATTTGCCATCGGCTCTATATCCGTCACTGCACGTACACGGATTTTTCCTCTTCCGGTGCGGTATGCCTCCTCGATTCCTCTCGTTCCAAGGATCATTGCTCCAGTTGGGAAATCCGGCCCTTTGACGATTTGCAAAATATCTTCTATGCTCGTCTCGCCGTTTTCTTCTATCTGGTCATCAATAATCTTTACCACTGCTGCAATGACTTCTCTTAGATTATGCGGTGGAATATTCGTCGCCATTCCAACCGCAATTCCTGACGTACCATTGACCAGCAGATTTGGAAATCTGGCCGGAAGTACCGCCGGCTCCTTTTCCGTCTCATCAAAGTTTGGTGTGAAATCTACTGTGTCTTTATTGATATCAGCTGTCAGCTCCATAGAAATTCTGCTTAATCTGGCCTCTGTATAACGCATGGCAGCAGCGCCATCTCCATCGACTGAACCGAAGTTTCCATGACCATCCACAAGCGGATATCTTGTAGACCACTCCTGCGCCATATTGACAAGCGCTCCATAAATCGAACTATCTCCATGCGGGTGATATTTACCCATCGTATCTCCGACGATACGGGCACACTTACGATGCGGCTTATCCGGTCCATTGTTCAGTTCAATCATGGAATAGAGGATTCTTCTCTGTACCGGTTTCAGACCATCTCTGACATCCGGAAGTGCACGGGAGGCAATAACGCTCATTGCATAATCAATATAAGAGTCTTCCATCGTCTTTTTCAGGTCAACCTCATGAACTTTATCAAAAATATTATCTTCCATTGTCTTCTCCTTACTTGAAATACATTTTCATCAACGCTGTAAAAACCTTTAAATATCAAGATTTTGCACGTATTTTGCATTCTCCTCGATAAACTCTCGTCTAGGCTCTACTTTATCTCCCATAAGTGTCGTAAAAGTAAGGTCTAATTCGGATGAAGATTCCTCATCCATTGTCACACGCAGAAGCACGCGGTGCTCCGGATCCATTGTTGTCTCCCAAAGCTGTTCCGCATCCATCTCTCCAAGACCTTTGTAACGCTGAATCTTATTATTTCCATCTCTTCCAACTTCCTGAAGAATCTTATTTAATTCTTCATCACTGTAAGCATACCATACTTTTTTGTTTTTCTCCAACTTATAGAGCGGAGGCTGCGCCAGATAAACGTATCCTTGTTTGATCAGTTCCGGCATAAACCGATATAAAAATGTCAGAAGAAGCGTACTGATATGAGCGCCGTCCACGTCGGCATCGGTCATGATAATGATCTTATGATATCGCAGTTTTGAAATATCAAAATCCTCGTGAATTCCCGTTCCAAAGGCTGTGATCATCGCTTTGATTTCTGCATTTGCATAGATTTTATCTAGTCTTGCTTTCTCTACATTCAGAATCTTTCCTCGAAGCGGAAGAATTGCCTGAGTTGCACGGTCTCTGGCAGTCTTTGCCGATCCACCCGCAGAATCTCCCTCTACAATGTAAATCTCACATTTGGATGCATCCTTCTCTGAACAATCTGCAAGTTTTCCTGGAAGTGACATTCCCTCTAAGGCTGATTTTCTTCTTGTAAGATCTCTTGCCTTTCTGGCCGCTTCCCGCGCACGCTGTGCCAGAACAGACTTCTCGATGACAACTTTGGCAACCTGCGGATTCTGTTCAAGGAAAATCTCTAACTGTGTACTCAGTACACTGTCAACCGCACCTCTTGCCTCACTGTTTCCAAGTTTTTGCTTCGTCTGTCCTTCAAACTGTGGATCCTGAATCTTAACGCTGATAATTGCTGTCAGACCTTCTCTGATATCTTCTCCCGAAAGATTTGGTTCACTATCTTTTAACAGCTTATTTTTTCTTGCATACTCATTGAAAGTCTTTGTAAGTGCATTTCGAAAACCGACAACATGTGTACCGCCTTCCGGTGTAGTGATGTTATTTACAAACCCATATGTATTGTCTGTATAAGAATCATTGTGTTGCATTGCCACTTCTACTACAACTCCGTCTTTCTGTCCCTCACAGTAAATAATCTGCTCATAAAGAGGAGTCTTGCTTTTGTTTAAATACTGCACAAATTCCTTGATTCCACCTTCATAGTGAAATGTCTTCTCGATGCGTTCTTCCGGTCTCTCATCTGCTAAAACAATCTTCAGATTTTTCGTAAGAAATGCCATCTCACGGAATCTCTGCTTCAAAATATTATAATCAAACTCTGTCTCTTCAAAAATCTCGGCATCCGGCAAGAATGTAACTTTCGTTCCGGTCTTGTCCGCTTCGCATTCTCCTGCCACTTTCAGCTGATAGGCAGATTTCCCGCGCTCATAGCGCTGTTTGTAAATCTTGCCCTCGTTGTAAATCTCTACTTCCAGCCATACTGACAGGGCATTTACTACTGAGGCACCCACTCCGTGAAGTCCACCGGACACCTTGTATCCTCCGCCACCGAATTTTCCTCCGGCATGCAGCACGGTAAATACGACCTCAACCGCCGGAAGTCCTGCTTTATGATTGATCCCAACCGGAATTCCACGTCCGTTGTCAATAACTGTGATCGAATTATCTTTGTTGATCGATACAAAAATCGTATCACAATATCCGCCGAGTGCTTCATCGACCGCATTGTCTACAATTTCGTATACAAGATGATGTAACCCTCTGGAAGATGTGCTCCCAATGTACATTCCAGGTCTTTTTCTGACGGCCTCCAGTCCTTCCAATATCTGAATCTGATCTGCACCATATTCTGTACTCATTATAGTCCTCCTAATTTTCCTTTACTACGACTCCATTACTTACATGAAATATTTTATTTATCGAAAAGCGGTGATTTACAAACTCATCGACACCAGTGCAGGTGATCAATGTCTGTATGTCATGAATGCTGTCTAATAAATAATTCTGTCTGTTCTTATCCAGTTCTGACAGGACATCATCCAACAAAAGAACCGGCGTATCCTTGATCAACTTTCTGACAATCTCTATCTCAGAAAGCTTCAAGGATAATGCTGCTGTCCTCTGCTGTCCCTGGGAACCAAATTTACGAATATCAATATCTTTTGTCAAAAAACAGATGTCATCTCTGTGTGGTCCTGCTGAGGTGCTTTTCATTCGAATATCCCGCTCCCTGTTCTTTTTCAGAACCGACTCGAATTCCATCTGCCCAATGTTTTTCTCATATGAAATTGTAATCGTTTCTCGGCCTCCCGTCAATTTATAATGAATTCCAGATATTATTTCATTTACTTCTTCCAGAAATTTTTCCCGTCTTTCCATGATCCGACTGCCATACTGAATCAGCTGCATATCCCATAAATCCAGCATCTCATTTAATTCTGCACGATTCTGGCAGTCTTTTAACAGACGGTTTCTCTGATTGATGATTCTGTTATAATTTGCCAGATCACTCAGATAGACTTTATCAAGCTGGGACAATTCCAGATCCATAAATCTTCTCCGCTCGGCAGGTCCGTTCTTGATAATGTTCAGATCTTCCGGAGAGAAAAATACAAGATGAACAAGTCCAAACAGCTCACTTGCCTTTCGGATTGGAATCTTATTGATCGCAATTCCCTTTGGACTGTTCTTCTTCAGATGCATATCCACCTGAAACTCGATTCCATCTTTCTCGATCACCGTCTCAATATGAGACTCTTCATTTCCAAATTGAATCAAATCCCGATCTTTCGTACCTCTGTGAGATTTCGTTGTTCCGGTCAGATAGACCGCCTCTAAAATATTTGTCTTACCCTGAGCATTGTCGCCATAAAATATATTGGTAGCATGGTCAAACTCGATGCTGAGAAAATCATAATTTCTAAAGTTTTTTAATTTTAATGACTTAATTACCATACCGGCACCAACTGTCCTTATTATTTCTCAATTCGGATCTCCTGTCCATCAAAAGAGACAACATCTCCAGCATAAAGTTTCTTTCCACGCTGCACTTCTATTTCCCCATTGACAGATACCAATCCATCCTGAATAACAAATTTCGCATCAACACCAGATTCTACAAATCCTGCCGCTTTTAATGCCTGTCCTAATTTAATGTACTCATCTCTTAATTTAATAATTTCCATTTCTTCGTCCTCTCGCACATTGAAAATACGTTTCGTAGTTTTTCTGCATAAATATGCATTGCTATGTTGCATATTTATGCAGCCGCATTGAAGTTTACTGGAAGGATCAGATAGATATAACTTTGTTCTTCATCTTTGATAAAGCAAGGTGCTTTTGCATTCATGAAGTACAGGCTGACCTCCTCGTCATCGATCACGCGCAGCGCATCGATCAAAAACTTCGGATTAAATCCGATCAGCAGATCCTTTCCGTCTTTGGTAATCATGATCTCTTCATTCATAGAACCAATCTGTGACTGGATCTTCAGCTGCATAGACTCATCGGTAATATTAATAATGATCGGCTTCTTATCTCCTTCTTTCACAAGAAGTGTTGCACGATCAATACAGCTTAACAGTTCTTTTTTATTGATTCGCACTTTTGTCTCATAATCGTTTGAGAGCATCTGGTCGATACGGAAATATTCTCCTTCGATCAATCTTGACACAACAACGGTGTTGCTGAACTCAAACACGATATGATTATTTGTAAAATAAATAGTAACTTCACTTTCTGTCTCACCAGAAAGGATTTTACTGATTTCCTGAAGTGTCTTTCCTGGAACGACAACTTTTCTAGGCTCATAAGATTCTTTTAATTCGATTTTTCTAATGGAAATACGGTGTCCGTCCAGGGAAACCACTTTCAGAATATTCTGATCTACTTCAAACAATTCACCCGACATCAGTTTATTGCTGTCCATATCAGAGATTGAAAAAATTGTCTGACGAATCACTTCTTTGAGCGTAAATTCAGAAAGTGTGATGCAATCCTTTTTTTCGATATAAGGTAGATAAGAAAAATCTTCTCCTGATTTTCCGGAAATATTAAATTTCGCTTTCTCGCAGGTGATCAGTGTCTGCAAATTACTATTTGTTTCAATAATCACTTCATTATCAGGAAGTTTTCTTACGATTTCTGAAAAAATCTTGGCATCCAATGCAATGATTCCTTTTTGAAGAATGGTTCCCTCAATCGTAGTTTCAATTCCAAGTTCCATATCATTCGCTGTCAATTTGATTGTATCTGTTGTTGCATCAATTAAGATACATTCTAAGATTGGCATGGTTGTTTTAGAAGGAACTGCTTTGGAGACAATACTGACACCTTTGACTAAATTTGATTTTGTGCAAATGATTTTCATGTGTATAACTCCTTTCGGTATTTGCTTTGAGTAAATATATGAAAGTTATCCGCCGTAACCGCCGTAGGGGCTGTGGATATGTGGATAACCCTAAAAATCCCTATGGTTGAGCGATTTTTACGCTCGAAAAGTATGTGGAAAAACAAAGGATAATACGTTCGCAAAATTGGGATAACTTAAGCGAGTTTTCCACAGAAAAAATTATCCACAATGAACGAACAATCTATCCACAGTTTTTCCACATATTAATCCACAATAGCCGTTAAAAAAATAACAATCTAAACTGGATTTAATTTTTTCTTAATAATATCAATGGTGTTGCTGAAGGTGTCACTGGCCTTGATATCAGCAGTAACTTTATCAACTCCATGGCTGATCGTAGAATGATCACGACCACCAAGTGTCAGACCGATTGCTTTGAGTGGAGTATCGGTCATAGTACGGCATAAATACATAACTATTTGACGCGGAATTGCGATTTCAGCGTTTCGTTTGCCGCTTTTTAAGTCAGCGATCGAAATATTAAAGTGTTCTGAGACAACATCCAGGATTAATTCCGGGGTGACTTGTCTGTTTTCATTTGGTGAAACGATATCTTTCAGCGCTTCCGCAGCCAAATTGATATCAATCGGTGCATTTTTTAACTTATATAATGCGATCAATTTGTTTAAAGAGCCTTCAAGCTCACGGATATTTGACTTTACATTAGAAGCAATGTACTGCATAACAGCATCCGGAATATTGTATTTGTCCAGTCCGTCCAATTCTTCCTTTTTCCTGAGAATTGCCATTCGTGTTTCATAATCAGGTGAGGAAATATCTGCGACTAAGCCGCATTCAAAGCGGGAGCGGAGACGAGCTTCCAGTGTTTCAATGTCTTTTGGAGGCTTATCGCTGGAGATGATGATCTGCTTGCCGGATATGTGAAGATGATTAAATGTGTGAAAGAATTCTTCCTGTGTACTTTCTTTTCCGATAATAAATTGGATATCATCTATTAAAAGGACGTCAATCGATCTGTATTTTTCGCGAAAAGCAGTCATTGCGGATTCATTGCCAGTTTTTCCGTTTTTAATTGCTTCGATCAGTTCATTTGTAAACGTTTCACTTGTTACATATAATACTTTTTTCTCTGGCTCATTTTCTAAAATAAAGTGAGCGATGGAGTGCATAAGATGGGTTTTTCCAAGTCCGACACCTCCATATAAAAAGAGGGGATTATAGACTTCACCCGGTGATTCTGCAACTGCAAGTGATGCAGCATGTGCAAAATTGTTGTTTCCACCAACGACAAAAGTATCAAATGTATACTTGGGATTCAGGTTTGCAGCCTGAGATACAGTTACTTTTGATTTCGGTGTGGCGGTTTTATCCTCAAAATCTTTCGGATCGAATTCATTTTCGGCGATAAATTTTACTTCATATTCTTTTCCGACAACTTCGGCAATACATACCTGAAACGGCAGCAGGTATTTGTTTTTAATATAGTCAATACTTGCTTTTAAATTCACAAGAATGTACACAGTATTACTTGTTACTTTATATACTCTCAGTGGAAGAATCCACGTTTTGAAAGAAACGTCCGTAAGACTGTGTTCAATTTTTAATTTTTGTATAATTTCTTCCCAATTTTCCTCAACAATATTCATTCTTCTAACTCCTAAGTATCATAGTAAAAGAAATTTGTAGACAATCTCTCCACTATATTTTACATCAAAACCCATATTTAAGCAATGGAAATAAGTGTGGATAACTTTATAGACAGTGGAAAATCCCCCAAAATAAGGATTTTACGGGTGGATAAATCGTCTATAAACATTGAATCCACAGGTTATCCTTATAGTTATCCACAAGTTATCCACAACTTGTGGATAACATTTTGGTCAAACACTATATTGTGGGATATCCACATGATTTTTTCGGGAAAAAATACTAGATGATGTGTGGAAAAGTGTCAGAGCATCTTTTATTTATAGAAAAAACGGGGAAAAATGGAAAAAAGAGTTGGAAAAAGAGGAGAAACAGGAGAATGGAAAAAGTAGAAAAGCAGATAAAAATAAGGAGATATCATATATGTGGAAAAATGGAAAAAAATCAAGAAAATGAAAGGATTATCTTGACGAAATGGCATTTTATGCTTATAATAAAATACGATGTCTAAAAAATAATATGTCTATATTTATATATATAGGTTTCATGTCTAAGGAGGTGGATTTCAATGAAAATGACATTCCAACCAAAAAAGAGATCTAGAGCGAAAGTTCATGGATTCAGAGCAAGAATGAGCACAGCTGGTGGAAGAAAAGTTTTAGCTGCCAGAAGAGCAAAAGGAAGAAAACAGTTATCAGCGTAGGCCGCATATATGTGGCCTTTTCTTCTTTAAAAATCAGGAGAAGATAATAATGAAATTTTCCGAGTCATTAAAGAAAAATCAAGATTTTCAGATTGTTTATAAGACTGGAAAGTCTTATGCAAATAAGTATCTGGTAATGTATGTAAGAGAAAACCAATCCGGAGGGAACCGGCTTGGTATTTCTGTCAGCAAAAAAGTTGGCAACAGTGTCGTGAGACACCGGCTGACACGATTGATCAGAGAGAGTTATCGATTACAAGAAGAACATTTTCAGAGTGGATATGATATTGTAGTGATTGCGAGAGTGAGTGCCAATGGGCGCTCGTACAGAGAGATGGAAAGCGCATTGATCCACCTGGGAAGACTTCATAATATATATAAGTAACAAAATGGAGATGTAAAATCGGTGAAAAAGATATTTATTGCACTTATCAGGTTTTACCAGAAATATTTATCCGGGTTAAAAAGAACAACTCACTGCATTTATTTTCCTACATGTTCTCAATATGGAATTGAAGCGATTGAGAAATATGGGGCATTAAAGGGTGGGTTATTAACTATATGGAGAATTTTACGTTGTAATCCATTTGCAAAAGGCGGGTATGACCCTGTGCCTTAAAGGAGGAAAAAATGACAGGTATTCTTTTGACACAATCGACGACGCCAATTATAGGACAGGTGGCGTGGCTGCTCGGTAAATTAATGGATGGTATCTTTAATGTGCTGAGTAGTGCATTCGGAATCGAAAACATAGGTTTATGTATTATTTTATTTACAATTATTATCTATACATTTATGATTCCGCTTACAATCAAACAGCAGAAATTTTCAAAATTAAGTGCAGTAATGAACCCTGAACTTCAGGCAATTCAGAAAAAGTACAAGAACAAACGGGATCAGGAATCCATGCTGAAAATGCAGGAAGAAATGAAGATGGTGTACGATAAGTACGGAACTTCACAGATGGGTGGATGTCTTCAGTTAGTGATCCAGTTTCCGATCTTACTTGCATTGTGGAAGGTTATTCAGAACATTCCGGCATATGTAGGCGGAGTAAAGGATATGTATATGCCTCTTGTCAATGAGATTATGGCAACTGGCGGTTATCAGAAGATTATGGAGAAGATTGGTTCGGCAAGCCCGATCATGATCAATCCTGAAAAGTTTGACTATACAAAGACAAATACGATCGTAGATGTACTTTATAAATTCCAGCCAAGTACATGGGATACATTAAAAGATAAATTCCCGGACCTTTCATCCTTGATTGATTCAACATCCGGGCAGATTTCACATATTAATAACTTCTTGGGAGCAAATATTTCAGATGCACCTGTGAACCTGATGATGGATGCTTTAAAGACCGGTGCAATTCTTGTTGCAATTGTTGCACTTTTGATTCCGATCTTATCTGGTTTGACACAGTGGATCAATATTAAGTTGATGCCACAGTCACCTGGAATGGACGATCGGGAGAATCCAATGGCAAATTCTATGAAGACAATGAATATGATCATGCCGTTATTCTCAGTATTTATGTGTTTCACAATGCCGGCAGGTCTCGGTTTGTACTGGATCTTTAGTGCGATTTGCCGTTCGGTACAGCAAGTAGCGATCAATAAGTATCTTGACCGTATGGATATGGATGAGCTCGTAAAGAGAAATATGGAAAAAGCAAAGAAGAAGTATGAGAAAAAGAAAGTTTCCACAGAAGAGCTGAACCAGATGGCAACGAAAAAAGTCCGCAATATCGCGGTAGAGCAAAAGCATAATCATACAGCAGACAGTGAGCAGGAAGCAAAATTGCAGCAGGCAGCTGAGCGTGGTAAAAATGCAAAACCGGGAAGCCTTACAGCAAAAGCAAATATGGTAAGGAAATTTAACGAAAACGATTAATTCAAACCGCATTTCTATAGCAGAAACGGGAGGGAAGAAGAATGGAAGAGATTAGAGTATCCGCAAAGACACTGAGCGATGCGATCACAGAAGCGCTGATTCAGTTAGGGGTGACGAGCGATCAGTTAGAATATGATGTAATCGAAAAAGGAAGTTCCGGATTTCTTGGAATTGGGGCAAAGCAAGCTGTGATCTCAGCTAGAAGGAAAAAGACAGCAGAAGCGCCGGTAGAGCTGGAGGAGATTAAATTCGACAAACCGAAAGTGAAACCAGAGCCAAAAAGAGAAGAGAAGCGTCCGCCGGTTCCAGCAAAGAAGGCAGAACGTCCTGCACTAGAAGCAAAGACAGTAGAAAAAGAGGAGCGTTCTTCTGTGAAGGTAACGGAAGAAACAATTCGTGAATCGGAGAAGTTTTTGCAGGATGTCTTGAAGACAATGGATATGGAAGTCAAGATTCATTCCGAAGTAGACAGTGAAGGAACTCTCTGCATTGAACTGGAAGGAGAACATATGGGTATTCTGATCGGTAAAAGAGGTCAGACATTAGATTCCCTTCAGTATTTGACAAACCGTGTGGCAAACAAAACACAGGATGGCTATATTCGTGTAAAGCTGGATACAGAAAATTATCGTGCAAGAAGAAAGGCGACACTGGAGAACCTTGCAAAAAATATTGCACATAAAGTAAAACGTACAAGAAAGCCGGTTTCTTTGGAACCGATGAATCCGTATGAAAGAAGAATCATTCATTCTGTATTACAGTCAGACAAGTATGTGTCAACTCACAGCGAAGGAGAAGAGCCATACAGAAGAGTTGTAATTACACCGTCCAGAAGACAATAACAAAGAAATTCAGGCAGCATTATTTTAATGCTGCCTTTTTTAGAAACTGTTTTGGAAGATACATAGACAGCAGAAAGGAGAGACAGGAAAATATGATAAAGGATACAATTGCAGCGATCGCAACGGCAATGACAGCTTCTGGAATTGGGATTATCCGAATCAGTGGGGAAGAAGCTTTTGTAATCGTTGGCCGTATATACAAAGGGAAGAAAAAAGAAAAAAAGCTCTCAAATGAGAAAAGCCACACGATTCATTATGGATACATTATGGATGGAGAAGAGACGATCGACGAAGTTTTGGTGCTTCTTATGAGAGGGCCGCATAGTTATACCGGAGAGGATACTGTTGAGATTGACTGTCACGGCGGAGTGTACGTAATGAAGCGTATTCTTGAGACTGTGATCAAGTATGGCGCAAGACCGGCAGAGCCGGGAGAGTTTACGAAGCGGGCATTTTTAAATGGAAGATTAGATCTGTCACAGGCAGAAGCGGTGATCGATGTCATACAGTCTAAAAATGAATATGCTTTGAAGAGTTCTGTAAGTCAGTTAAAGGGGTCTGTATTAGAAAAAATATCTGAGATCCGTAAGGAGATTTTATATCACACAGCCTTTATTGAGACAGCGCTGGATGATCCAGAACATATTAGCATTGACGGATATGGGGAAAAGCTTCAGGGAACCGTAGAAAAGCTTCAGGGAGCAATTCGCAGGTTGTTAGAGAGTGCAGATAATGGTAGAATAATCAAGGAAGGAATCCAGACTGTTATTGTAGGAAAGCCAAATGCAGGAAAGTCTTCGCTGTTAAATGTGCTTGCAGGAAAAGAACGGGCGATCGTGACGGATATTGAAGGAACAACGAGGGATATTCTTGAGGAAAATATTCAGATTAATGGGATCAGTTTAAATATCATAGATACAGCAGGGATCCGTGATACAGAAGATATTGTCGAAAAGATCGGGGTGGATAAGGCGAAAGATTATGCAAAAGATGCAGACTTGATCATTTATGTCGTCGATGCATCGCGTGCACTGGATGAAAATGATGAACAGATTCTTGAGATGATCCGGGAGAAGCAGGCATTGATTCTTTTGAACAAATCGGATCTGGATACTGTTATCACAAAGGAGCTCCTGCAAAAATATACAGAAAAACCGATGATTGAAATATCGGCAAAACAGGAGCATGGGATTGAGAAAGTAGAGCATGCACTGAAAGAGATGTTTTTTGAGGGAAAGGTTTCTTTCAATGACGAAGTATATATTACAAATATTCGACAGAAAACAGCCCTTCAGAATGCTTATGACAGTTTGGAAAAAGTAATTGGAAGTATTGAAAATAACATGCCGGAGGATTTCTATTCCATCGACCTTATGGATGCCTATGAGGCGCTTGGAAGTATCACCGGAGAAACGATAGGAGAAGATTTGGTAAATGAAATATTCAGCAAGTTCTGTATGGGAAAATAAAGACAGATATGGAATCGCCGTGATCGGTGCGGGACATGCAGGATGTGAAGCAGCTCTGGCAGCTGCAAGGCTTGGTGTCAGAACGATCATGTTTACTGTGAGTGTAGATAGTATTGCGTTGATGCCATGTAATCCAAACATTGGAGGAAGTTCGAAAGGTCACCTTGTCAAAGAGGTGGATGCACTTGGAGGAGAGATGGGAAAGGTAATCGACCGTACCTTTATTCAGTCCAAGATGCTGAATAAGTCCAAAGGACCGGCCGTTCATTCCTTGCGTGCACAAGCAGATAAGGCGAGATATAGTACAGAGATGAGAAAGGTGCTGGAGCAGCAGGAGAACCTGGACATCAAGCAGGCGGAAGTTACGGAAATTCTTGTGGAAAATGGAAAAGTGACAGGAGTTAAAACTTTTTCTGGAGCAGTTTATCACTGTGATGCGGTAGTACTATGCACTGGAACATATTTGAAGTCCAGATGTATTTATGGAGAAGTCAGTGAAAATTGTGGACCGAATGGTCTGAAGGCGGCAAATTATTTAAGTGATTGTCTCAAAGAACTGGGAGTTCAGATGTATCGTTTTAAGACAGGGACACCAGCGCGGATTGACCGTAATTCTATTGACTTTACAAAGATGGAAGAGCAGTTTGGAGATGAGAGAGTAGTTCCTTTTTCCTTTACGACAAACCCGGAGGAAGTACAGATTGATCAGGTGTCATGCTGGTTGACTTATACAAATGAAAGGACGCATGAGATCATCCGGGAGAATCTGGACCGTTCTCCACTATTCTCAGGAATGATTGAGGGAACTGGTCCAAGATATTGTCCTTCCATTGAGGATAAGGTTGTGAAATTTGCAGACAAAGATCGCCATCAGGTATTTATTGAGCCGGAAGGGCTTGACACTAATGAGATGTATATCGGAGGAATGTCCAGTTCGCTTCCGGAGGATGTTCAGTATGAAATGTATCGAAGTGTACCGGGGCTGGAGCATGCAAAGATTGTCCGTAATGCCTATGCGATCGAATATGATTGTATTGATGCCAGACAGCTTTATGCGACGTTGGAATTTAAAAAGATCAGCGGGTTGTTCAGCGGAGGACAATTTAACGGAAGTTCTGGATATGAGGAGGCAGCAGCACAAGGGCTTGTGGCGGGTATTAATGCAGCAAGGAAAGTACTTGGAAAAGAGCAGATCATTATAGACCGTTCGCAGGGATATATCGGTGTTCTGATCGATGATCTTGTGACAAAAGAAAGTCATGAACCATATCGGATGATGACATCCAGGGCAGAGTATCGTCTGCTTCTTAGACAGGATAATGCAGATCAGCGTCTGACGGAGATAGGATATCAAGTTGGGTTGATTGATGAGGAGCGCTACAAAAATCTGAAGAAGAAAGAGCGGCAGATTGAAGAGCAGGTAGAACGGCTGGAACATACAAATGTAGGTGCATCCAGACCAGTGCAGGAAGTATTGGAGCAATATGGAAGCACTCCGCTAAAAAATGGAATTACACTGGCAGAGTTAATCCGCCGTCCGGAATTATCTTATGAAGCACTGGAAGCGATCGATCCGGGAAGAACGGAGTTGAGCGAAGAAGTAGTAGAACAGATTAATATTCGGATTAAGTATGATGGTTATATCCGGCGCCAGATGAAGCAGGTAGAGCAGTTCAAAAAATTAGAGACAAAACGGATTCCGGATGCGATCAATTACGATGAAATCGGAAGTCTCCGTATCGAGGCAAAGCAGAAGCTGAATCAATATCGCCCGATTTCAATCGGACAGGCATCTAGAATTTCGGGAGTTTCACCGGCAGATATCTCTGTATTGCTTGTATATATGGAAAGTTATGGAAGTAAGAGGGAAAAAGATGAGCAGTCATAAATTTGAAGAGAAGTTAAGTGCATTAGGAATCGTATTGGATGATAGACAAAAAGAACAGTTTGATCTGTTTTATGAGATTCTTGTTGAGTGGAATGAGTTTATGAACCTGACCGGAATCACAGAATACGAGGAAGTGAATGAAAAACATTTTGTAGATTCTGTTTCTATCGTAAAAGCGATGGACATGAAGTCTGTAAAAAGTGTAATTGATGTTGGGACAGGGGCTGGATTTCCAGGGATCCCATTGAAAATAGTGTTTCCGGAGCTGGAAGTTGTATTGTTAGATTCCTTGAATAAGAGAGTAAAATTCCTCAACGCAGTCATAGAAAAATTGCAGTTGAAAGGGATTCGGGCTATTCATGGGAGAGCAGAAGATTACGCAAAGCAACAGGAATACAGAGAACAGTTTGATCTCTGTGTGTCTAGAGCAGTGGCAAATCTGGCAACATTGTCAGAATATTGCCTTCCATATGTGAAAAAAGGTGGAGTGTTCCTTCCATATAAATCGGGAGAAATTGACGAGGAAGTTGTGCAGGCAAAGAAAGCAGTTACGATTCTTGGAGGAACTCTCAGAGAAGTGATAAAATTTCAGCTTCCGGGAAGTGAGATTGGAAGATCGTTCGTAAAAATTGAAAAAGTAAAACCAACTGCAAAAAGATATCCGAGAAAAGCCGGACTTCCGGCAAAGGAACCGTTGGGGATTTGCTAGACAGCTTAAAAATACAAAAGAAGGACGGAATGAGAAATAAAAATTTCTTGATTCGTCCTTCTTTGTCTTTTAAAGAAAATTCCTATGGAATCCTATAGAGTAAAAAGTACACTTCACGTTACATTCTATTTTCTAAAGCTTATTAAGACTCTTCTTCCACACCTAGGAACAAATCAATCTGCTCAAGAAGTGTCTGTGGTGTTTCAAGCTGAGGAAAATGTACACTGTCCTTCAATGTTGTAATTTCAATAGATGGAATATAATTTCGGTATTGCTCTGCAATTGCAATATTTTCTCCAGAACCTGTTGAGGCAATGAGAAAGATACTATTATTGATGTTTTTTAGAGCATGAAACATATTAGCATTCGTATAACGTCCAAGGATACTTCCAAGTAGATATTTTCCATGGGAACTATCTAAGTGAGATGATTCATAGTAAGAGTTTTTGATTTCTACATCAAGGGCTTCTGGGTTATGAAAGTTCTCTTCAAAAAAGTTTTGATCTGACAGTCGTTTACTCATCAAAATATTATATAGGAATGTTCCAATAAGAGGAGTCAAAAGTAAGTAGCGCAAAAGTTTTGTCCGTTTGGTTGGGATTGTCGCAAGTGTAGACAGATTGGTCGGATTAATCATCATAATCCGGTCAAAAAGGCTGTCGTCATTTGCACATGCCATTAATACAAAGGAAGAAGAAGTTCCGGTGGCAATCACATCGGTCTTTTCGCCAATAATAGTTTTGATAAAGTCCGTAAGTAGTTGGACATAAAGAAAGTTTGTGTAGGTGAGATTAGGTTTCTCTGAATGTCCACATCCTAATAAGTCGATAGTATAAACTGTGTTTCGTTTTTTTAAAGACTTTACTAATTTATTCCACTCATGGGAAGAGCTATTTACAGTCAAATCATGAATCAGAAGGATAGGTTTTCCTTCTCCTTGTTTTCTATAAAATATTTTTCCAAATCTCCAATCGAAATAGTGACCGTCCTCTTTACAAAGTAAGTTATCAAGTGTAGATGTAAAAGAAATAATTTTATTGATTGTATAAATTGTTCCAGCTGTCAATGATGCCAGAACAGCTCCCGTTGTAAGTTTCTTTTTCCAACTCATAGAAGAACTCCTTTCGTAGCAATGCCACTGCAAGTGACTTTGTATCATGGTAAATAAGTGATAAGACAGTACATTGTAATTGTACTTTTTCTTATTATTATACTACACAAAGGAAAGCAAGAAAAGATAAAACTTTATTCAAGAGTAAACTCACTAATGAAATGTTTCACGTGAAACATTCACTATAAAAAAGAATAGTAAGGGAAAATAAATAAGTAAATAAACTGTTTACCCAATATTTGTAAATAACATAGTAAAATGATTGATGGAAATAAAATGTTTCACGTGAAACATTAGAAGAGAAATAAAATAAATGTTTCACGTGAAACATTAGAAGAGAAATAAAATAAATGTTTCACGTGAAAC
>ENA-ORUW01000741-ORUW01000741.1-human-gut-metagenome-genome-assembly--contig:-NODE-741-length-28030-cov-2.951707_pt1 | contig 28030 bp, 25 predicted proteins | sample MGYA00242088_ERZ509227 | MGnify/ENA primary metagenome ERZ509227 (study PRJEB26280, sample SAMEA2338816) | human gut metagenome | biome: human gut; feature: human-associated habitat; material: faeces... | reverse complement strand
TTGCCCGTCCTTCTAAAGCGCCTTTGAAGATTCCTGGAAATGCCACGACATTGTTGATCTGATTTGGAAAATCAGAACGTCCTGTGCCTACGATGCGCGCGCCGGCGGCTTTTGCCACGTCCGGCAGTATCTCAGGGACAGGATTTGCCATGGCAAAGAGAATCGGATCTGTGTTCATGGTCTTTACCATCTCGGAGGTAACCACATTGGGGGCAGATACACCGATAAAGATATCGGCGCTCACCAATGCGTCGGCTAAAGTTCCGGTCTTATCCTCCAGATTGGTGATCTTTAACATCTCTTTTTTGATATCATTCAGGCGAGGCGATTTGCTGGAAACGATTCCCTGGCTGTCGCAGAGCATAAGATGACGGAAACCATAACGCAGCAGGAGCTTTGTGATGGCGATGCCGGCAGCTCCAGAACCGTTGATGACGATGCGGCATTCCTCTTTTTTCTTTCCGGTGATACGCAGAGAGTTAATAATGGCTGCCAGAACGACGATGGCAGTTCCGTGTTGATCATCGTGGAATACCGGGATGTCCAAAGAGGCTTTTAAGCGCTCTTCAATCTCGAAACAGCGGGGTGCAGAGATATCTTCCAGATTGATTCCGCCGAAAGCGGGAGCAAGCTGAATGACAGCTTTGACGATCTCATCAGTATCCTGTGTGTCCAGACAGATCGGAAATGCGTTGACGCCGCCAAATTCTTTGAATAATACAGCCTTTCCTTCCATAACCGGCAAGGCGGCGTGCGCGCCGATGTTTCCTAGTCCTAGGACAGCACTTCCATCGGAAACCACAGCGATGGTATTGGATTTGATGGTATATTTATAGACATCCTCTTTATTCTCAGCAATTTTTTTACAAGGCTCTGCGACACCGGGGGTATAGGCGAGCGCAAGGTCTTCACGAGTGTTGATCTTCGTTTTGGAGACGGTTTCTAATTTTCCTTTCCACTGTTCATGCAGCAAAAGAGCTTGTTCATTTGTAGTCATAGTATCTTCTCAACCTTTCTGAATTATGATAGCTTGTCTACTTTGTTCTATATATAGGAAAGAATTTATTACGCGAATATGTGAAAGTCCTTCCCTATAACACAAGTACTCCGTAGGATCGCACTGCGGCGGAGATGAAAATATTGCTGACACAGTCCACGGCAGGCGAAGAATCCTGTGAGACAGGATTCTTTTTTATAATTAATAATAGCATTGGTTTTTGGGAAGTGCAAGGGAAAATCAAAGTCATGAGACTGCTGTTAAAGACTTCGGGTACAATTACTTGCGCCAAACTGCTGCTTACAGCAATTTGTGTGCATCGCGAAGCGTGTTACTGCTCACGAGTTGCAAGTGAGTGAACAGTAACGGACGGCGGTTGTCACTCATGAACATATAGAAAAACAGTGGAAACTTGTAAATTTGTACTATAGGAAGTATAATAGATGAAAAATATGGCACAGGGAAGTGATTACAGGCAGAATGGAGGAAGCAGGAAATGATAAAGAGTGTAATGGATCTTCATACGCATACAGTAGCCAGTGGACATGCATACAATTCGCTGAGAGAGATGGCGAAAGCTGCGGCTGAGAAGGGACTGGAGCTGTTGGGAATTACAGAACACGCGCCGAAAATGCCCGGCAGCTGTCAGACCTTTTATTTTCGCAATCTGAAGGTAGTTCCGAGAACCCTCTATGGGATTGAACTTTTGCTGGGGTCAGAGGTGAATATCATGGATTCCGAGGGAAATCTGGATTTAAGTCAAAAGGACCTGATGAGCCTGGATTTGGTGATTGCCAGTATGCATACGCCGTGTATGAGGCCAGCGAGCAAGGCGGAAAACACTTACGCATACCAGAAAGTGTTGGAGAACCCTGCGGTAAATATCATAGGGCATCCTGACGACGGGCGTTTTCCGGTGGATTACAGAGCACTGGTAAAGACGGCAGCCGATTACGGAAAAGTTTTGGAAGTCAACAACCATTCTCTGGACCCGGAATGTACCCGAGAAAATGCAAAGGAGAATGACTGGATTATGCTGGAACTGTGCATGGAATATAAGGTGCCGATTGTCATGAGCAGCGATGCGCATTTTGACACTCTGATCGGGGATTTCCCTAATATATATCCTTTGTTAGAGAGATTAAAATTTCCTGAGGAATTGGTGCTGAACCGTTCTGTGGAAGCGCTGAAACCCTATGTAAATAAATATAGAAGTTAAGAAAAGGTTTTTGCCAATTATTAAAAATCAATGAAAATTGCGGAAACTTCTTGAATGTACAATTTTAGTGTGATAAAATTAAAAATAGAATTTCTATTTGAAATTTTATTATGGGTGACCGTTTTTACAAACGGAAGGTAGCAAGAACAGATCGAAGGAGAATAAGTAATGGGTAAAAAAATTAGGACAGAAGCAGTGGACCATTTGTTTGATGGAATACTCAGCCTAAAGACGAAAGAAGAGTGTTATCTTTTTTTTGAGGATGTGTGCACGATCAATGAATTGCTTTCTTTATCTCAGCGGTTTGAAGTTGCGAAGATGTTGATGGACAAGCGCACGTATCTGGACATTTCTGAAAAGACAGGAGCGTCCACAGCGACAATCAGTCGAGTAAACCGTTCCTTGAATTATGGAAATGACGGTTATGAGATGGTGTTCCAAAGACTAGAGGAACAAAAGAAAGAGAGCAAGGAATAAAAAGAAGAAAACTCTATGTAAATGGGAGAACCATTTGCATAGAGTTTTTTAGGTAGCGGAGAATCCTGCTTGCAGGATTCTTTTTTATGTGATAGGAAAGCCATTGTCACACTAATGAGTAAAAGTCCTTTCCTATTACATAAACACTTCGCTATGGATGTGCACTTGCACGAGAGGTAGCCACCATAGGCGGCTGTGCTCGGCGCGCAAAGTAGGGATGCCCCCTTAAAGATTGGAAGATGTGGGCTTACCCACTTTGTTCTGTCCTCTTACATTTCCAGTTTCATATCTCCCAATTTTATCCAACCTTTCTTTCTCATGAGTTCTGAGAAAAATAAAGTGATTACTGCCGGCAAAATAAACTGCAAAAGCAAAATCTTGATCAGGACTGCCATAGGAGAGTCGTAGGCAACCATAGTCTCCCAGGTCATAATCTGCCCCACAAAACCAGCAGAACCCATACCGGAACCAGTGGCGTTGCACTGCATGTTTGCAAGCATCGTTCCCACAGGTCCTAAGATGGCGCTAGAGAGGATGGCCGGAAGCCAGATAATGGGTTTTCTGACAATATTTGGAACCTGGAGCATGGAAGTGCCGATTCCCTGGGCGAGAAGTCCGCCAATCTTGTTTTCACGATAACTGGCGACAGCGAAACCGACCATGTTGCAGCAGCATCCAATCACGGCAGCTCCTGCGGCGATGCCGGACAGATTCAAAATGATTCCGAGGGCGGCAGAACTTATGGGAAGAGTCAGAATCATTCCCATGAGGACAGAGACTACAATTCCCATAAGGAAAGGCTGCTGCTCCGTTCCCCAGTTAATCAGACTGCCTAGCCAAGTCATAAAGGCAGAGATCGGTGGCCCTGCGATCAATCCCACGGCGGAGCCTGACAGGATGGATACTAGAGGAGTCACCAGTATGTCAAGCTTTGTTTTTCCGGATACGAGGTGGCCCACTTCAATACCTACTAGAGCGGCTACGAAGGCACCCAGCGGTTCCCCGGGCCCAGAAAACAGCATGGAGCCGTCCTCAGTGAGTACAGTTTGTGCCAATAGTTTACTGGCGAAGCCGCCTACCATGCCGGCGGTGGCAGCAGATAAAACCACCAGTGAACTCTCTTTAAAGCGGTAGGCAACACCTACTCCAATGCCAGCGCTGGTCATGGCAGCAGCCACTTTTCCCAGCACATAGATGGTGTCACCGATGCTACCGCCGATTAATGTTCCAATTTGCTGAATGATTGTGCCGATGATTAAGGTAGCAAAAAGCCCTTGGGCCATGCCACTTAAACCATCAATGAAAATGTGGTTAAGTATTTTTTTCATTGAGAATCCCCCTCTGATTATTGTGTATACATGTGTCTTGTCACTTGACAAAGCGTACCACATTTTTTGAAAAAACGCAACATAAAATATTCAGAGGCGGTGCTGCCAGGAGGGTTACTGGAGGAATATCTTTGAGGTAACGTCTTTTACGCCGTGGATTTCAAGCCTGACGTATAGCTGTCCATTTTTGAACTGATTCAGTGGAAGCTCTAAGGGTTTTGACAAGGCCGTTACATCAAAAGACTGTACCATTTCATCTTGGACAAGCCACAGAGTCAGCGTCGCGTCGTCTGGGACTGTACCGCAGGAGATATCGGCATAGAGCATTTGAGTTTTAGGAGCTTGTATGGAAAAAAGCTCTTCCTTGATGAAACCGTCGCTGGCACTTTTAAAATCCAACTTCCAGATACCGTTGTGATAAATGTTAGAATTCATCTGGATGGTGCCGAGATTCCAAATTTTTTCGTCTGAGGTGACGTCTGTGTTTATTCCGTTCCCAGCGGCTGCGTTTACAATAAAAACTGCCAGACATACCAGTATGAGCACCATGCTGACCGTACCGGTAACAATGAATTTTAGGTGATGGGTTTTTGGCTTTGACATAGTAGTAATATCCTCCTTATTCTCAACGTATTTACCGCATTCTTCGCAGTATTTTGCTTTTAAAGAGATTCGATGTCCGCAGGTGGGACAAATTTTCTTGGGTTCCGGGCGGCGAAGAAAGTAAATAAGAAGTCCGATCAATGGCGTCGCGATCAAGACTATGGCTGTCCACAGAATCGGGTCTTCTCTTCTTTTTTTACAGTCTTGGTATACCCATGCTGCAAAAAAGGCAGAGGAGCAAAGCGTAAAGGTTACAATACACAGAAGCAGTATGGGGAATAGCATGGAAAGGCCACTGAAGCCGTCGCTTTTAAAAAAGTATAAGACCAACCGTAAAAAAAGCAGAAGACAAATCATAGGTATTCCGATATAGAGAAAAAGTGGTTTCTTTTTTTGGGTGTTCATGCCAAAGCACCTCCTTTCTGAATGTGAATGGTGATATCTTCCTTTAAACGGGTTCTTCTGACTCCGACTATCGTGAGCAAAACACCGGCAATACCCAAGTAGAGACAGGTACCCGTGACGAGTATGGATAGATAGGGATTAACGATCACCAATTGCGCGGCAACTGCCAATAAAGAGAAGATGACAAAATTTAATGTCATCGGTAAATACCAAAGGGACAAGGAATACACGGCGGGCGCTTTTTTATTCATTTCCTGTCGGTGCAGGTTAAGTTTCAGGGAATTGTTTAATTCCTGAGAAGGCTCGTCGTCGATTCTCATTGAAGCTCTGATAATTTTATCCAACTCGGTGTTAAAATGGTTATCCTTCATAGCCAGCTTCCTCCAATCTTTTTTTTATCAGGCGTCTACCTTTAAACAATCTACTTTTTATGGTTCCAGGCGGTTTCTTTAGTATCTCTGCAATCTGTTTTATGGAAAAATCAGAGAGGTAAAACAATGTCAGCGGTATCCGGATTTTCTCAGGAAGATTTTGAATGATTCCGTTGACTGTGGAGATTAACTCCCTCTGCGAGAAAATTTCCTCTATATTTTCTTCTGAATGCAGTGTATTTGCCGTCTCATCGTCCAAAGTACTGCAAGGAGCGATGGAATTTCGACGAGCCTGTTTTCTCCTGTCGCTTTTCCAAAGATTGTGGGCAAGGGAGAAAAGCAGAGCTTTTGGATTTTTCTCCCAGTCAAGAGACCAGATGCCTTCTAAAGCCTTCAGAAAAGTCTGCTGATACAGGTCTTCGGCTTCGGTTTTGTTCATACAGAGTTTCAGGCAGAATCTGTAGATATCTGTGCCAAATTCATCAATACATTTTTCCACTTCTTTCGCGTCCAAGGTTTCACCTCCATTACCTGTTCATTCTATATTCGCCGCCATTTTAGGAATGGTTCATTTTTAGAAAAAAATTTTTTGCGTGGTAAGTCCGGCGCAAATATGGCAGCGGGCGGGGCAAGGGAATTTTAAATGATCTGTAGAAGAAAAGAATTGTGCTATGTGAGAAGGTGCAAAAAGGAGAAAAATATTGACACAATGGAAACAGAGAGTTTTATCGTCTCCATTGTGTCAAATTTTTAGGACTTATTCTTAGATTTTTTTTCTTTGTGTTTCGTGGGCGGAACCATGCCGTCCACGAGTTTTTCGATTAACAATTTTTTACAGTAGACGTCGAAACTGAGAAGGCAAATGAAAGAAAATTGCTGCAGAAACTGCCGGTCTTCTTCCGGTGAATCCTGAAATGTCTGGTCTGCAATGTTGTAACGCTTTAGTAGGTCCTTCTTTAGATATTCGATTTGACTGTGTTCCATGCTAAAGACTTCCGAGTAGACTTTGGTCAGATCAAATTCATTGTCTGTGCGAAAATATTTTTCAGTAATCGGAGCCAGAAGAGTTTGAATGTCATTGATAGACAGTATGTTTTTGAAATAATAGATAAAGATAAGGAGAAGCAGATGTTCTTTGGAATATTTTTTCTTTTCTGGGGATGGTAAAAGGCCGTTTTTCGCATAGTTGTTAATCATCGTTTTGGTCAGCACTTTGTCATCAGAATAGCGTTTGGAAGATTTCAATTTCGTCTCCATAAAAGTGGTGACCTGATCCATATAAAGATCAATTTCAGGGAGATCTTCCGGTTTGATATAGTCGATTCGGGAAATGCTCTCCAGAATGCTGTTGATTACATTTTTTGTGTCAATAGTCATAATATCACCTCGTTTCTTTATTATATAGTTTTGAATACTACTTGTAAAGCTTTTTGATGCTGAATTTTAAGAATTTAGCAATAGATAGTTACTATTCACAGCCGATTCAAACTTCAGCACAGAGACGTTGTGCCCGCATGTAAGATGCAGTGCTGAAGTTTGAATCAGGACTGTGAAGGAGAAAACATACTTGTATGTTTATGCGAGCGGACATCAGTATGAGCTGAGCTTGTCCCTCGTACCAAGGCGCTGTCTGTGGGGGAATGTCATTCATGTGGACGAAGGACTAGGGGCATGGTATAATGTCTGTGGAATCAAAGAAGGCTGTGTTTTCTGTAGGACATAGCAGGTGAGGACGAGAGAGACAATATTGGTTTAGAATAGATGGGAGATTTACATGAGCATTTATGAGAATTTAAATCCACAACAGAAAGAGGCAGTGTGTCAGACAGAGGGACCTCTGTTGATTTTGGCAGGGGCTGGTTCAGGCAAGACCAGGGTTTTGACTCACCGGATAGCCTATCTGATAGAAGAAAAAGGCGTAAATCCGTGGAATATTATGGCGATCACCTTTACGAACAAGGCAGCACAGGAGATGAAAGAACGGGTGGACCAGATCGTAGGTTTTGGTTCGGAGAGCGTCTGGGTGACGACTTTTCATTCCACTTGTGTACGTATTTTGAGGCGATACATTGATCGAATTGGATTTGACAATCGTTTTACTATTTATGATGCAGATGACCAGAAGTCATTGATGAAGGATATCTGTAAGCGACTTCAGATTGATACCAAGTTATACAAAGAGCGTGCCCTTTTAGCCCAGATTTCTCACGCGAAGGACCAGTTGGTAAGTCCGGAAGAATTCGAACTGAACAGTCAAGGCGATTACAGCAAAATGAGAGTGGCCGAAGTATACAAGGAGTATCAGACTCAGCTTCGCAGAAACAACGCACTGGATTTTGACGATTTAATCATGAAGACCGTGGAGCTGTTTCAGAGCTGTCCAGAAGTTTTGGAATCTTATCAGGAGAGATTTCGCTATATTATGGTGGACGAATATCAGGATACCAATCTGGCGCAGTTTCAGTTCGTGAGCCTACTGGCGTCTAAATATCAGAATTTGTGTGTCGTAGGCGACGATGATCAGTCTATCTATAAGTTTCGAGGAGCGAATATTGAGAACATCTTAGGATTTGAGCGGGTATTTTCCAATACAAAGGTAATTCGGTTGGAACAAAATTATCGTTCTACCAAAAACATTCTTCAGGCGGCAAATGAGGTGATTCAAAATAACGCACAGAGAAAACCTAAGACACTCTGGACGGACAATGAAGAGGGAAATAAGGTCCATTTTCGGCATTTTTTGAGTGGATTTGAGGAAGCGGAATATGTGGTGGGGGACATCGCCCAGAAGCATCGAGAGGGTATTTGCAGTTATCGAGACTGTGCAGTTTTATATAGGACGAACGCTCAGTCGCGTTTGTTTGAAGAAAAATTTTTGATGGCGAACATTCCTTATAGACTGGTAGGGGGAGTGAATTTCTATGCCCGCAAGGAAATCAAAGATCTGCTCAGTTATCTGAAGACGGTAGACAATGCAAAGGATGATCTGGCTGTCCGCAGAATTATCAATATCCCCAAAAGAGGGATTGGAGCCACGACACTGTCGAGGGTTCAGGAGTATGCGACGGAACAGGATATCAGTTTTTATGACGCGCTCAAAGAGGCAGAAAAAATACCGAAGCTGGGAAGAGCGGCAGTGAAGATACAGCCTTTTGTCACGATGATTCAGAGTCTTCGCAGTGAGCAGAGAAGCTTTTCAGTCAGTGAGCTTTTAGACGATGTTATCGAAAGGACGGGGTATGTTCAGGACTTGATTGCGGAGGATACAGATGAGTCAAGGGCCAGAATCGAGAACATTGATGAGTTGATTACAAAGGCTACCACTTATGACAAAGAAAGTGAGAATCCTACGCTTGGAGGATTTCTTGAGGAAGTAGCCCTGGTCGCGGATATTGACACAGTGGACCCCAATCAGGACCATGTGTTGTTGATGACTTTGCACAGCGCCAAAGGATTGGAATTTTCACAGGTGTATCTGGCGGGGATGGAAGACGGTATTTTTCCAAGTTATATGACGATTGGTTCGGAAGATCCAGGCGATATGGAGGAAGAGCGGCGGCTTTGTTATGTTGGTATCACGAGGGCGATGAAAGATCTGACGATGACAAGTGTGCAGCAGAGAATGATTCGAGGCCAGGCGCAATATAATAAGGTATCCAGATTTATCTACGAACTTCCCAGGGAAGTTGTGGATATGGGACACAAAATTGAGAAAAAAGAGATAAAAACGGAAGTGCCGAGAAACAATACATATGCGCAGATGAGGGAGGCATTTCGGGCGAAAGCGTTCCAGCCCAGACAGTTTGAAGTGAAAAAGGCAGACAAACTAAGTTATGAGGTGGGAGATACGGTGCGACATGTCAAATTTGGAGTAGGAATTGTGAAAAATATCGTGGAAGGCGGAAAAGACTATGAGGTTACGGTGGATTTTGACCAGGTGGGAGTGAAAAAAATGTTTGCTAGTTTTGCGAAGCTAAAGAAGATTTGAACCGGCTGCTGTGAATCTGAGCTTACATGGCTAAATAGCTACCAATTATTTTTATTACTTGAAAGAAAATCTGGTAAAAAGCATGAGATAGTGATATAATAAGAGAAGTTAGAACCGCTGTTGACTGCTCTTCCAAATGCTCAGGAGCGGTGAAAAATTGGTTTGGGGTTTCCAAATATGATGCAGCGGATAATATTAGGAAAGAAGGTGTTTAATGATGAACATGAATAAGCTGGAGGATTTATTAACATCACTGAACAAGAAAGAGGATGAAAAACAGAAGAATGCAGTTCTCTGGGCGTTGGCTATCATCGGAGCAGTGGCAGCAGTAGCAGGAATCGCTTATGCAGTGTACCGTTTCTTTGCACCGGATTATCTGGAAGATTTTGAAGAAGATTTTGACGATGACTTCGACGATTATTTTGAAGATGAGGATGACGACAAAGACGAAAAATAACATACGTAAGAGAGAAGCTCTGAGAGAGAATATTTTTTCTGCCCCAGAGATGGATGGAAGATTTAAATAAGTGTAAATCTGTCGGCGGTGAGGCTTTCTGTATATAAGAATGAGAAGCAGCAGCCGGCAGATCTGCTGTAGAAGAAGGAGGGCCTGCGGGCCCATGCAACAAGGTGTGAGGGGGCGCTGCACAATTTTCGGAGATCGTTTTGAGAATACATGGCTGATGTATTTTAGAAATGGTTTTCGGCAATTGTGCAACGCCCTCTTTTTGTCACGTGGAACTGTATCAGCGGCATTCTCAGTGACATAGGAGCTGTCGGCTGAGAGGACAGATAAAAATAGAGGACACGGAGGTTATTGTGAAAAAAGGTTGTATCTGTGAGGGAATTATTGAGAAGGTAGAATTTCCCAATAGGGGAAAAGCGACTGTGGAGGGAGAGACAGTCATAGTAAAAAATGGGATACCTGGACAGAAGGTTCGTTTTGTGATTAACAAAAAACGGGGAAAACGTTTGGAAGGCAGACTTCTGGAGGTGTTGGAAAAGTCGCCTTTGGAGAGACGGGAGCCGGTTTGCAGTGTTTTCCCCGACTGTGGAGGGTGCATGTACCAGACAATGCCCTATGAAGAGCAGCTGAAGATGAAGCAGGCCCAGGTAAAAGAGATCCTGGACAGGGCAGTTTTGGGGGAATATGAGTATGAAAATATTTATGGAAGTCCGCAGGAATTTCACTATCGAAACAAGATGGAGTTTTCTTTTGGGGATGCTGAGAAGGACGGCCCTCTGACGCTTGGCTTGCATAAAAAGGGCAGTACTTATGATGTGCTTACAGCCGGGGATTGTCAGTTGGTGCATCAGGATATGACAAAAATATTGACCTGTGTGTGGGAATATTTCCGAGACAGAAAGGTCTCCTATTACAAAAAGATGCAGCATGTGGGTTATCTGAGACATTTGCTGCTGCGGCGGGGAACAACCACCGGGGAAATTCTGGTGCATTTAGTTACAACCAGCCAGGAGGAACACGATTTGACACCTCTGAAGCAGGAGCTTTTGGGCCTTGGATTGGAGGGAAAAATTGTCGGGATTATGCATATCATCAATGATTCTCTCTCGGATGTGGTCAAGAGTGACGAGACCAGGATTTTATATGGGCAGGACTATTTCTATGAGACTTTAATGGGATTGAAGTTTAAAATTAGCACCTTTTCTTTTTTTCAGCCTAATACTCTGGCTGCGGAGGTGCTCTATAATATTGTCCGCAGTTACGTGGGAGAGACCAAGGATAAAGTGGTATTTGACCTGTACAGCGGTACAGGGACAATTTCTCAGATTCTTGCCGAGGTATCCAAAGAAGTGGTGGGTGTGGAAATTGTGGAGGAGGCCGTGGAAGCGGCCCGGGAAAATGCGAGGATGAATGGCCTAAAAAACTGTAGGTTTATCGCCGGTGATGTGTTGAGAGTGCTGGACGAACTGGAGGAAAAACCGGATATGATTGTCTTGGACCCGCCGCGGGATGGAATTCACCCCAAGGCGCTACCAAAGATTCTGGATTATGGCGTGGACAGAATCGTCTACATCTCTTGTAAAGTGACCAGCCTGGCCAGGGACCTGGAATTGTTCCAAGAGCGAGGGTATCGGGTGGAGAAATGTACGGCGGTGGACCAATTTTGTCAGACGGTGCATGTGGAAGTTGTGTGTTTGCTTTCCAAACTTAAATCAAATAAGTTGAAGCATATCAATGTGGAATTAGAGATGGATGAGCTTGATTTGACGGCGGCGGAGAGTAAAGCAACCTATGAGGAAATCAAGGATTATGTTCTGAAGCAAAGCGGATTGAAAGTCAGCAACTTGTATATCGCACAGGTCAAGAAGAAATGCGGTATTATTGAGAGGGAGAATTATAACCTGCCAAAATCGGAAAATTCCAGACAGCCGAAGTGTCCGCCAGAGAAAGAAGCGGCTATCATGGAAGCGTTGAAATATTTTAGAATGATATAGTCTTGACAGAATAACAGACTATTAAAATAAATTTAAATAATAGGATATTCTTGAATGTTTTCGGAAATTTGTGAGAGGGATGAAATCATGCCATTAGAAATAGGTGGAAGAGCAGATAAACAAGGAAATAAATATGAGATAAACTGTATAATCTATGAGATGATCAAGGTTTTAGATGAAACGAATTATAGTGTTATTATTGAGGCATTGGGCGCAGATGAGATTGGTACAGATATATTAGTAACGACTTTTGATGGACTGAAAGAACACCAGCAATGTAAAGCGCGAAATGCAAGTAAAGAATATTGGAATATTTCTGATTTAAAATCGAAAGATATTTTTTCTACATGGAAAATTCAGCTGAATAGGGATAACTATCGAAGAGTATCATTAGTCAGTCCCATGACTTGTTCTTTTCTATTTGATTTACATGATCGGGCGTGTAATACTAGTGGCAAAGCAGAAGATTTTTATTCTGCACAAATAACGAAGAGTAGTAAGGAATTTCATAAATTTTATAAGAGCTTTTGTGCTGAAATGGACTTAGATTGCGATAAAGATGTTGATATTTTAAAAAGTATTGACTATTTAAAAAGAATTTTTTATAAGCAGATATCAGAGTATGAACTGCAGGAGCGTATAAACCAAAATATACAATATTTGTTTAGTAGTGAACAAAAAGTAGTTTACAATGCATTACTTTCGTTTGTTGTTGTGGAGGATATATTAGGAGAAGAAATTACACAATCTGCATTATGTGATTATTTTACAAATCAGGGAATTGTTCTTCGTTTGAAAGATGGCGATAAAAGAATTGCGCCGAGAATTAATGAGATTAATCAAGAATATAGGGAGAATTTTAGAACATTACAAGGTGGTTTTATTTATAGAGAAGAATTTGATGATTGTATAAAAGTCATTGAAAATGAAAAATCGGCTATTATTTCTGGAAGTGCCGGTTATGGAAAAAGTGGGTGTACAGAGGCAATTTTAAATTATTGCGAAGAAAGGAAAATTCCGTGTATTGCAATAAAACTTGACCGAAGAATACCTCATAAGAATTGTGAAATCTGGGGAAAGGAGTTAGGACTTCCTGATTCAATTGCTCATTCTATACACTGTATTTCGAGAAACGAAAATGCGGTAATTATTTTAGACCAATTAGATGCTTTAAGATGGACACAGACCAACTCCAGCGAAGCGCTTGCAGTTTGCATGGAACTAATCAGACAGGTAGAATACTTGAATTTTGAAAGAAAGAAAAAAATAATTACAATATTTGTCTGTAGGACATATGATCTTGAAAATGATAATAATATAAATTCGTTGTTTAAAAAGAAGGAAAATTCTGAGAGTGACTGGGAAATAGTAAAAGTGGAGGAGCTTAAAGACGATGTTGTAAAGAAAATTGTGGGCAAACGTTACGAGCAGTTGTCGCTCAGACTAAAAAAATTATTAAGAATACCAAGTAATCTTTATATTTGGCAACATTTGGATAGAGAAGAAGTCTATGCGGATTGTTTAACGGCCAGTCATCTGATAGAAAAATGGTTTGAGCAAATATGTAGAAAAAGTGTAACCACAGGATTACAGCAAAAATCTGTTAATGAAACCAAGATAAACGTAGTTGACGCTTTAGATAGAACAGGGCGCTTATATGTTCCAAAACAAATTTTACATGTTGAAGAAGCAGGCTTAGATTATTTAATTTCATCGGAAATTATTACGATTCAAAATAATAGGGTTGGTTTTGTCCATCAATCAATTTTAGATTATTTTATATCACAAAGGATGATGGAAAAATATTTTGACGGGCAAGACATAGAAAGTATTATAGGAGAAAAATGTAAGCAAACACCCGGAAGAAGATATCAGGTGCAGATGTTTTTGCAGAATCTTCTGGAATATGATAGTAGTGATTTTATTCTAATCGGTGAAAGAATGTTAATTTCAGATGATATCAGATATTATGTCAAATATATCTTTTATGAGATTTTAGGACAAATTCAAGAACCAGATGATAATGTCATTCAATTTGTTGTGGAAAATTGTGAAAATGAGATTTATGGAAAGTATTTACTAAATAATGTTATTTTTTCAAGAAAACAATATATAGCCATATTGAGAAACCAAGGTGTTTTGGAACGATGGTATTCAGAACCAAAGAAAAAGGTTTTAGTTTTTGATTTATGGAAGAGTATTGCGCCTGATTTAGATAGTGAGGATATTGCTTTTATTAAAAAACATGCTTTTAATGATCGGAACGATGACGAACAGTTTATGAGATGTTTTCTTCATGATATTATGCAGGAAAGTGCGGAGATGTTTGAACTTAGGATGATGTTTTATGAGCACTATCCTGAGTATGCAAAGGAGATTTATATAAATGTAAAGTCTATGATGAAAAAATTTGAGACAAGAACAATCCGACTTATTTCTTTTTGGCTACAAAATAAAATAAAAAGTCAGGGTGGATATGTATACCGTTATGAAGAAGAGTTAGTAGACATAGATAACTCTTTTTTAATAGATAATGGGGAATGTGTACTTAATGAATTTTTGCCATATATACCAAAAGAGAGTGGACGGGAAGTAAAGTATAGTGATTGGTCAGGAAGGTATGGGCATAAAAGAGGTATTGAAAGAGCTTGTGTGTGTTTAATCAAAAAAGCGACTATAGCATTATGCGGTAAATCTCCAGAGCGTTTTTGGGAATATTATGAACCATATATGGGGCAAGGGTATCATGTATTTAATGAAATAATTTTAACAGGATTGGCGGCGCTTTCTCCTCTATATAGTAATCGGATAATGCGTTATCTCGGCAGTAATGTGGATAAAAATGTTTTTGATTATACTAGTGGAGCAGAAGATGAATTGGGGCTTGTGAAAGAGGTTTTAAAAATTCATGGAAGTAACTGTGATAAAGAGGAATTATTAATGATAGAAGATGCAATTTGTCGATATATTTCTCCAAATGCATCTGAATGGTATAAACGCAGGATTGAGCAGAATAAACAGAAAGAATATTCTCCTGTGTACTGGAGTTTTTGGGGGGATTTACAGTATGAATTATTACAGTGTTTGTCGGAAGAAAGGACTAGTACAAAAACAAAACAATTATTGCGTGTGCTGGATAGACGTTTTCATAAAGTTTCATCTCGTTATTGTAATAAGAATGGGCATTCAGGGTGGGTAAAATCACCTGTTTCAGATAAAAATATTAGCAAGAGACAGTGGCTTCAAATTATTACAAACAGCAAGTTGAAGAATCGGGGGCAAGGTAGATGGGTTGAAGTAAAAGGTGGATTTATTGAAAGTTCTTATGAAGCATATGCGAGTGCTTTTCAATCAGTAGTAAGGCAGCATCCTCAGGAAATGATAAATCTTGTTTTAGAGGACAAGGAACGGGTATTGCCTGCGTTTGTGGACTCTTTGTTTTTAGGAATAGAAGTATCGGAGAAATTGGAGGAAGTTGATTTTTCGGTTATAGAGAAATTATTATGTGAATTTCCGTGTGATATGAATAGTCATAGAGCTTCATATTTTTGTGGAATAGTTGAAAAAATAAATAATATTAATTGGTCTTCAGCGGTAATGGAACAATTAATAAATATTGCTTTGAACCATTGTAATCCAGAATTAGACAAGCCTAATGTAACAAACTTAGAAGACAAAGAGATGAAGAGTTGTGATATGTTACATAGTAATGCATTAAATTGTGTCAGAGGAAACGCAGCAAGGGCGATAGGACATTTGCTCTGGGAAGACAGGGAATTGTTTTTGTATTTTAAAGATATTATTGATGGATTGACAAAAGATGAAAATCCTGCGGTACGTTTTGCGTCATTATATGCTTTATGGCCATCTTATAATATCGATAGAGAGTGGGCAGGAGAAAAAATTATATGTTTGTATGAGTCAGATATTCGAATGGCAAGTTTTCATGATTCGAGAAATATGTTCTTTCTTCTATATCCTAAATACAAGGAAAGGATTATTAATATCATCGAGCAATGCTTTGAGTCGGCAGATAAAGAACTTGTAGAAATGGGAGGATATGCCGTTTGTGAATTTTATATACGGCAAAATGAATTTGAAACGATTGTGACGTCCGTTGAATCTAGAAGTGAAGAGCAAATAAAAGCTATATTAGATATGGCAGTAATCTATTTAAAAGTTGACGATTATCGAGAGGTGGCAAAGGATATCATTCTTACTTATAAGAGTATTGATATGGATGTAGAATTTCCATTATCTAAAATGTTCTATGATAAATATGTTGATGTCAAGAATGATAGAGAATTTTTACGGGAGTTTATGAAAACTAAGGTGAGCAGGAGGACCGTAAGCGCGTTTGTTCATTATCTGGAAGAAAATGCCGTTTCCATTGTTGATTATGCGGACATTATTATACAATTATGTGAAAATATTTTGCAGATGAAAATAGAGACTTTGAGAGAGCAATGGGGCATAGAAGATGAGATTTCAAAATTAATCATATCCTTATACGATGAAACAGCTAACTCTAGTAAAATGACAGATAAACAGATTTCTAGTAAATGTTTGGACTTATGGGATATCATGTTTGAAAGGCAACTCGGGTCAGTAAGAGAAGTCAGTAGGAAATTAATGGAACGGTAAAAGGAGGGCTGCAAGGTGGAAGACAACAAAGATAATTCCAATATTGTTGAGAATGAAATTCTTATTTATCAAATGGAAGATGGACATACTAAAATTAATGTGAAATTGGAGGGCGAAACTGTTTGGCTTACGCAGGCACAATTATGTGAACTATACCAAACCAGTAAATCTAATATCAGTGAGCATATTAAACATATCTTTGAAGAAGGTGAGTTAGAGGAAAAAGCAGTTGTTCGGAAATTCCGAACAACTGCTGCTGACGGGAAAAATTATAATACAACACATTATAATCTTGATATGATTATTTCGCTTGGATATAGAGTAAAATCTAAAATTGCCACAAATTTCCGTCGATGGGCTACTGAACGATTAAAAGAGTACATGATAAAAGGTTTTACAATGGATGATGAACGATTGAAAAATCTGGGTGGCGGTAATTACTGGAAAGAGTTATTAGACCGTATTCGGGATATCCGCTCATCTGAAAAAGTTATGTACCGACAGGTACTTGACCTTTATGCAACAAGTGTTGATTATGATCCCAAGAGTAGTGAATCCATTGCATTTTTCAAAATGGTACAAAATAAATTACACTATGCAGCACATGGACATACAGCAGCAGAAGTTATATACGAGCGTGCGGACGCCAGTCAGCCTTTTATGGGATTAAAAAGTTTTTCTGATGATTTTCCTGTGTTGAAAGATATCAGTATTGCAAAAAATTATCTCAATGATGAAGAGTTAAAGATACTAAATAATATTGTATCGGGATATTTTGATTTCGCGGAGATTCAAGCTATGCGCCACAATCCCATGTATATGTCGGATTATGTGGAGCACCTTGATAATGTTTTAAAAACAACAGGTGAAAAAGTGTTGCAAGGAGCCGGAACGATTAGTCATGCGCAGGCAATTGAAAAAGCAACAGAAGAATATCGGAAATATCAGGTGCAGAACTTATCGCCGGTTGAAGAAGAATACTTGGAAAGCATTAAAAATATTCACAGTACAGTAAAGAAAAACAGTAAGAGTTAATTTTCATAAAAGAGATTTTTAGAAGTTGGTAAAAATACAAGTTTGGACAATGATAAGCATGTTGAGACAATCTGCCTTTTAGAACGCAAATAAACGGATTTTCGGGCTTCTTATGCGGTGATTCAGTTTATTTGCCACCTGCAAAATAAAATTGAGCAGAAAATCAAAGAAAGCGGCTGAACGCTCTAAACTGATATGAGGAGTGTACGGCCGCGTTTTCTTTGTGAGGACATTTCTCAATTCATGGTGAATAACCTTTGCACGGTATTTGAAAGAATCCGGGGTTACGAGCTACCCGTTGTCTTTCACACATATCATGTTTTTTGAAATCAATATCTTCGTTCAGATCAATGGCAAAGGAAATCCGTGCCAACGCCCCGAAGGATACCGGAGATTATAGTGAAAGCTGGGTGGTGAAGAGGGTCCGGAAGACATCCAGCAGTCTGCCGGCTGGCACATCTTTTGGAATATGGTCAGCAAAGAGGAACGGCAAAGACCGCATCGCTCTGGCCAGGGAGCTTCCCGTTGGGCCAGGTTGAAATCTGGTGTTGGTTAGATCTTGCTGGACTATGCGAAGAAAACTTGATATAGAGAATGATTGAAAATCCTGCATATGGCTGATCTGGAAAGATTGGCTGTATGCGGAATTTTTTTATATCAACAGCCGATGAATTCTGTGAACGGAACCGTAGAAAGAATTTGAATCTCATGGTATGATACAGCATATGGATTCTTTTTGTAAGATGGGGAAGACTTCCGCCCCTATGGGCGGTGAGCAAGAAATTAGTATTAGTGGCGAGTGTCAATTCCCCATCTAATAAACGCTCCGCCAGAATGCGCAGGGATTTAAAGATGAACGATGTCGGCTAATACCGACCCGAATCCCACGCCAAGACTCGCTCGCGAGTCTTGAACTTCAGATAGATTTATGAGAGAGAATTTGGGAAAATATTTTTGCAGTTTGAAAAAATGAAAAGATAGGGCGGAGAAACCAGTGGATAAAAAAGACAATAAGAATCAGTATATAATCCGTAATCTGCGTCATGATGAGATTGGATTGTGGGAGGATTTCCTTTCTGAGGCCATATATGTTCCAGAGAGAGTAAAGCCTCCTGCAAAAGAGATTATAGAGCTGCCTGAACGGAAGCTTTATATCGAAGAGTTTGGAATAAGACCAGGGGATAATTGTCTGGTTGCCGATTTTGGCGGCAAGGCTATAGGGGCAGTTTGGGCGAGAATTATGGATGACTATGGGCATGTAGATGATGAGACGCCGTTCATTGCCATCTCATTATACAGAGAATATAGAGGTCAAGGAATTGGATCCCGAATGATGCGGGAGATGCTAGAACAGCTGAAGGCACAAGGATATAAAAGAGCGTCACTGTCCGTACAGAAGACAAATTACGCAGTAAAAATGTATAGAAAACTCGGATTTGCAATAGTGGATGAAAACGAAGAAGAATATATCATGGTATGCGAATTACAGGGAGGTGCCAAGATATGATTTTGAAACAGAGAGACTGCTTCTACGCCCATGGGAGGAGAAAGACACAGAGGATTTATACCGATATGCAAGCCATCCTGATGTGGGCCTATAGCTCGATGGTCTGTTTATACAAGTGTGGAAAACAGCCGAGAAATATCTTGGAAATTCCTTCTACACTTGAGACTGATGCAGCGGCTTGACTCTCAAATATCATCATTATATTGCGGCGTCGACGATGCGTTTATGGGGCTTGATGAGATTGAAAATATGGGATATGAAGAATGTGATTATTCTGTTGAAAATTGAAAAACAATACCGTTTTTATGCAGGCACCCAGTTAGTTTGATGAGTAAATGATTCTGATATCAATCTGGATTGAATATGAAAAGATAAGGCTGTCAGAATACTGGCGATGATATGAAACCGAAACAGAGGATAGCTGGCCAGTATTTTCTGATAATGTTAAAATGTACATGACATACAGTTGTCGTGTTTGAACTGTTATGATATAGGCAGGTGGAGCAAATGAAGACAGACAGGCTGATCGGTATTTTATCCGTTCTTTTGCAGAAAGAAAAGTGTACAGCGCCGGAACTGGCAGAGAAATTTGAGGTTTCCAGAAGAACGATAAATCGGGATATAGAGGCATTGTGCAAAGCAGGGATTCCAGTCTGCACGGTACAGGGAGCCAAGGGAGGCATCCGTATCATGGAAGGGTATCGGATAGACCGAACTCTTCTGACTTCCAGGGACATGCAGATGATTTTGACGGGGCTACGGAGTCTGGACAGCGTCAGTGGGAGCAGTTATTACATGCAGCTGATGGAAAAGCTGCAGGCTGGGGCATCGGATTTTGTCAGCGGCAGGGATTCTATGCTGATTGATCTGTCATCCTGGTATAAGGAGTCTCTTGCGCCGAAAATTTCTTTGATTCAGGAAGCCATTGAAGAACACAGCCAGATTGCTTTTCACTATTTTGCTCCCGGTGGCGAGAGTGTTCGAATGGTAGAACCTTATTATCTGATTTTTAAATGGTCTAGCTGGTATGTCTGGGGATGGTGCCGGAAAAGAGAGGATTTTCGTATGTTCAAACTGAACCGGATGGAGGATCTGAAAAAGACGGAGAGAAAATTTGTCCCAAAACAGGTACCCATGCCTGATCTTTCTAATGAGAGAATTTTTCCGGCAAATATCCGGGTAAAGGTTCATTTTGAGCCAGATGCAAAATGGCGGCTGGTGGAAGAGTTTGGTCCTCACTGTTTCAAAGAGCAGAAAGATGGACGGTTATTGTTTGAGATGGATTATACCGATGAAAGTTCCCTGATAGGCTGGTTGCTGACTTTCGGGGAAAAGGCCAAGGTGCTGGAGCCGGTTGAAGTAAGGGAAAAACTGCTGAAAACGGCGGAAAGCATTGCGTCTATTTACCGAAAAGAGGACAGAGGTTAAACAGGAAAAAGACAGGAGGAAGATTTATGGCGCAAAAGGAACTGGCGCTTTATGTGGCAGAACAGCTGGCTCCGTTGGGAGAAATCCGATACATACCCATGATGGGCGGCTGGCTGTTTTACTATCGTGAAAAGTTGATCGGCGGGATATATGGCGATGGGTTCGCCGTAAAAGACACTTCTGTTTCCAGGCGGTTTATGCCGGAGTGTCGGGAAGAGGTGTGGACGGATACTCCGGCGGCGCTGCTTCCTTGTACGATTTTGGAAGACAGCGGGAAGCTATGCCAGATGGTCAGAGAAATGTATTCGGAACTTCCGGAGCCAAAGGCAAAGAAAACCAGGAAAAGAAGGAGAACGACAAATGGCATTTGATTATAAAAAAGAATATAAAGAATTTTATATGCCGAAAGGCACACCGTCTATCGTAACTGTTCCGAAAATGAACTATATAGCGGTAAGGGGAAGCGGCAATCCAAATGATGCAGACGGAGAATACAAGCAGGCTATCGGACTTCTGTATGGAATTGCATTTACGATTAAAATGAGCAAAAAGGAAGATCATCAGATTGATGGATATTTCGATTATGTCGTGCCGCCATTAGAGGGATTCTGGTGGCAGGGGGAGCGGCGTCCGGGGGACGCCATGCTGCGAACCGACCGAGCCGGCAGGCGAGACGGCGTATCCGGAATTGATTATGCTCGTAAGGAAGATTTTAAGTGGATTTCTGTTATTCGCTTGCCAGATTTTGTTACCAGGGAGAATTTCGACTGGGCTGTCAGGAAAGCTACGGCAAAGAAAAAACAGGATTTTTCTAAGGTTGAGTTTTTTTCCTATGAGGAGGGCTTATGTGTACAGTGTATGCATATCGGAGCGTATGACGATGAGCCTGCTACGGTAGATGCAATGCACAGATTTATGGAAGAACAGGGATATACACTTGATATAACGGATCAGAGGATGCACCACGAGATTTATCTGAGTGATGCGCGGAGAGTGGCACCTGAGAAATGGAAGACTGTGGTCAGGCATCCGATAAGGAGGGCTTAAAGGTATGGAATATATTAGAGTTACGAAAGAAAATCTTGAAAAGGAGCACATTTGCTGTGCCATTTCCGACAATAAAGATATTCAAGTATCATCAAAGAAGGCATGGCTTGCGGATAGATTTGATGAAGGTCTTGTGTTTCTTAAGAGCGTAGAACGCGGCAAGTGCTTTATTGAGTACATACCTGCGGAGTGTGCATGGAATCCAATCGAAGCACCTGGTTATATGTATATTAATTGTTTGTGGGTGTCCGGTTCTTTCAAAGGTCATGGATATTCAAGTGACTTACTTTCCAAGTGTATTGAGGACAGCAGAGAAAAGGGGAAGGAAGGCCTATGTATTCTTGCGGCAGCAAGGAAAAAGCCATTTCTGGCTGATCCGAAGTTTCTAAAATATAAAGGATTTGAAGTTTGTGATGAGGCTGATAATGGAATCCAGTTATGGTATCTGCCATTTGAAGAGAAAACTGAGCCACCGGTGTTCAAGGAATGTGCAAAACACCCTCATATAAATGAACGTGGCTATGTTCTTTATTATACAAACCAATGTCCTTTCAATGCAAAGTATGTACCAATCTTGGAAGAAACCGCTCAGAAGAATGGCATTCCATTCAAGGCTGTGAAGATCGAAAGTAGGAAGGATGCTCAGAATGTACCAACGCCGATTACGACTTATGCACTATTTTGTGATGGGGAGTATGTTACGAATGAGCAGATGAATGATAAGAAATTCTTAAAGCTGGTGGGAAGATAGGAGAAAACAACATGGCATCAACAAAGGTATATTTGAATTTTGTTCTGGAACAATTATCATTTTGTAATGGAAATAGACACAATTATTCACAAAACTGTTATTACCATTCCTATTGAAAGAAATGCTACGGCATGATAGAACGACTGTATAAACGGAAATAAAATCAATAAATACGGATATATAACATAGCGGAGGAACATACATGATTATCAGTGAAAGAATTTTTTACATAATGGAGCAGAAGAACATGAGCCAGTGGGCACTGTCGAGAAGAACCGGGATTGCAACAAGCAACATCAGTGACTGGAAAAAGAAAAAGACAAATCCCAAAGCAGATTCATAGCCTTGGAGACGAACATTATAAAAGATTGATATGCTTTACTTTTTTTACGATATGATGTTGTATCGTATTTTATTTTTGAGAAAATGCAGATGGTTTCCATTTCAAAAGAGGTATGGAGATAAAAAGTGTCAGAAATTCGGCATCAGGCATTGCTGACCAAAGACCGTATAGTCCAAACTTCACTGGTAAAATAGTAAGAAATAAAATCAACAATACAAATGAACGTAAAAATGTTATTAGTCCTGATAAATGGCCTTTTCCATAGGACATAAGCCGGATTGCAGAAAAAATATTGATTCCGCTGAATAGGAAACCTAAACCATAAATTCTCATGCCGGAAACAGCAAGAGAGAACACCGGACTGGTTGAATCTGAAAAAAAGGATACTCCCAGTGGTGCAAGACTATAAGTTAATATGTAGATTACGATTGGAGCAACCATAAAAAAACGATAGGCATAACGCTCTAAAATTTTGCAAACATCAACTCTTTTATTGCCATAGGCATAGCCCGGCGGAGTGGCAATCCCCATGGAAAAACCAAAGTAAATGCCTGTAAACAGGAACTGGAGATACATAATGATGGATACGGCAGCTATTCCATTCTCTCCTGCAAAGGAAAGTGCTGTACGGTTAAAAATGATGGTTGTAACGGCAATTGCAATCTGATCTACAAACTCAGACAAGAATGCCGAGGCATTCTTGCATTTAAGGGAGGCTTGGCAATGAACAAGGATTTTGAACGCTGCTGTGGCTTTCTTGCAGACATGATTATTAAATATGCACCAGAGATAAAAGATGCATACAACATCGACACCTTGCAGCAATGTAGGGTGTTTTTCTATTACAGAAAGTTCATCGGCTCGCCACCGTGCAAGAGGTGGACATACTTCATAACCGTATGCAAGAGGCAGGAATGTAATTTTTGTCATGGGTTATGCACTTAACCTTTGTAACACACACATTTCTGTTGTACCATATAATTAAAATCTTAGGAAAAGAAGGAATACATATGGCACAGGACAGAGTTCGGATTGCGGATGTTGCAGATTCATTAGGTCTTAGTACTGCAACTGTCTCAAAGGTGATTCACGGAAAAACAGAAAAGATTTCGGATGAGACGGTAAAACGTGTCCAACAGGAGCTGGAGAGGTCGGGATATATCCCGAATATGGCAGCTATTCTGCTTGCCAGGAATAATTCAAGAATCATCGGAGTGGTGGTGAATGATAATGAAAAGTATGAGGGCAGGGTTTTAGAGGATGGATTTGTTATGGCTTCAATAAATGCTCTCTCCCATGAGGTAAATGAAAAAGGATATTTTCTGATGATAAAAACGACATCTGACATCAGTGAGATTGGAGGAGGTATCATAAGAAGCGGCGGCAATACCAAAATGATTATGATTATTGATGTTGTTGGCACATGGTGCATCGGAATCCCACTGTGTCTGCTTGCAGCGTATGTATTTAAGTGGGGCATAGTTGGTGTGTACACATTGCTTACCACCGAAGAAATATTCAGGCTGGTTGTATCGCTTGTTATTTTTAAGAGGCGTAAGTGGATGATCAGTTTATCGTAGAGTGAGGTGTTGGATATGGATTATATAAAAGAAATTTATATCAGGAGCTGGCAATTGACTATTGCTGTCAGGTTTCGGATATAAAGGATGATAAAAATATTTTACGGAATATGAAAAACTGGAAGGCAGGAGACAGTTTGAAGAAGCGGATGATTGTATCTTAAAGGTAATTACTGTAAACGAGGCATATCTCGGGAAACTGCCGTATGCGGCGCAGACGTACGCGGGGGTAAGTGACCGCGTGATCTCGGTGCCGTGGCTGCGCCTGCCAAACCGTGGTACCCTGTATACAGGAGCGATGGGATTGCCGCGGGAACTTTCGGTGGTCCGGCTGGATGGTGAAAAATATCTGGCGCAGAGTCTGCCGCGCGAGTGGAGAGAGAAGTGTGTCCCGGCAGATCTTACAGAAATGGAGATGGGAGACCGTCTGACGGCGGAACACCTGATCGCCCAGGGATGCAGACATCTGATCCATATCAGCGGCGTTCATGAGACCGCCATGCCGGCGGATGAGCGTGCGGCGGGATTCTGTGAAGTGTGTGAGCAGAAAAACGTGCAGTATCAGGTGGTGGGAACCCATGCCTATGAGTACAAGCATCTGGAATACCACGAAGTGCTGGAACAGCTGCTTTTGCAGCATCCGGACACGGACGGAATCTTTGCCAGCAGTGGCCTGATTGCGGCGCAGCTGTTGCAGTGGAACTGCTTGTGCGCGCAGGGGAGGGACAGGTGGTTCCGAGCCGCACCACACTTCCGGTGTCGCTGGTAGTCAGAGGAACGACAGAAAGGAAGACGGAGGGGGAAGACATTGAGACCGCAAAGGCAAACGGGGCGCTGCTCTCCTTTGACCCGAACATAAGAGAACCGCTCTGGCAGTCCATGGAAGAGGCGAAGAGACAGACCGCTTACGGGATGGAAGTGTGCGATGTGCTGAAAATATCGGACAATGAGATCCGGTGGTTCACCGGCGAGGAGGATTTTGACCGCGGAGTGGACATGCTTTGGCGGGAATACCACATTCCTCTGATTCTGTTGTCGATGGGAAGCGGGGGAAGCCGGGCATACTGCGGCAGCCGCAGAGCAGAACAACCTGCATTTTTACAGGAAAGCACGATCGAGACAACTGGAGCGGGAGATACGTTTGGCGCATGCTGCCTGCACTATATTCTGGAGCACGGCATGGCAGGACTTGGCACGACGGAACTGGAAGAGATGCTGCGTTTTGCAAATGCGGCGGCATCGATTGTCACGACACGACGCGGAGCGCTGCGCGTGATGCCGGAGCCGGAGGAGATACAGGAATTTCTTGTGTAATAGGGAACTTCATTCCTATTACACAAAAAAGCTCCGCGGGGATGCGCACCTCGCGGTGAGGTAAATAATGCTTTGCATACCGCATCAGGCAGCCTGCCAAGGCAGGCGCAAGTGTGCGGCAAGCGCACACTTTGTTCCAGAAAAAAGCATTTGAGCGGCGCCGGTTCAGGTATCGCTCTGCAGATGTTCCATCAGCTTCTGGGCAGCGATGCTCTTCGGACGGCTTGTGTCCCGGATGAGACAGATCTCACGTTCCGGGATCGGTTCGACCAGACGGATGGGAAGCACTTCCCCGCGCGCAATCGGTTCGGAGGCGAGCGCTTCCGGGTAGAAGCCGATGCCGAGATTGCGCGCGACCATGGGCAGAATCTGATCGGTCGTGGAGGCTTCCATGTCTGGTGAAAATACAAGATGATGACTTAGAAAATACTGGGAATACAATTCTCTCGTGCCGGTTCCGGCTCCGAGAGAGATAAAAGGGACCTCCGACAGGTCGTGCAGACTCTGCATGCGGGAGGCAATAGCGGCATAGGAAGAACCTCCGATCAGGATTTCGCGAAAGGATAAAAGCGACGTCCTGTGAAGAGGTTTTTTGATGTCGATCGGGGTCGTCACCACGGAAAAATCGACGGTGCCGTGCGACAGGGCACGGATGGCCTGCGGTGTGGAATGATTGGAAATCTGCAGGCGCACATGTGGATAATTGTGGTGGAAAAGCTCCAGTTTGTTCAAAAGAAACAGGCGCAGAGCCGTCTCGCTCGCGCCGATGGTCACAAGACCGCTTTCGAGACTTTTGTCTTTTAAGATTTCCTGTTCCCCGAGCATCAGCTGTTCGTTGGCGATAGCGACATGGGAGAAGAGGCGTTCCCCCTCCGGCGTCAGGCTGACACCGCGGTTGGTGCGCACAAGCAGCTTGCAGCCGAGCTCGCTCTCGAGCAGATTCATGCAGCGGGAGAGATTCGGCTGGTTGTTCCCAAGAATCTCAGCAGCTTTGGAAAAGCTTTGATATTGTGCAACATAGTAAAAAATGCGGTAGTAATCCAGCGTCATGATCCGTGCCTCCTTTTGCACTCTTCGATATATGATATTGATATATCCAATATATAAAATATACTTTTTACATATCTGTTTCCGGTCAGTATAATACAGAAGGATCAAGAAAGCAAGAGAGTTTGGAGTGATACAGGTGAAAAAGGGAACGTTCACAGGCTGGATGACACAGGTACTTCCGGAAAAGCAGATGTCGGAAGCGTTTATCAACAGTATTTTCCTTGCAATGTCCGGAGGCTTTCAGGATGCATACACCTACTTTACCAGAGACAAGGTGTTCTCCAACGCGCAGACGGGCAATGTGGTGTTGATGAGCCAGCATTTTATGATGGGAGAGTGGAAGGACGGGCTGAAGTATCTGTTGCCGCTTCTGGCATTCGCGTTTGGCGTGCTGGCGGCGGAGCGGATACAGGCGCAGTTCCGTTTTGCCAGGCGGCTGCACTGGCGGCAGGGAATTCTGCTGCTGGAAATTGCAATCCTTCTGATTGTCGGATTCCTTCCGCAGACCCTCAACATGACGGCGACCATCCTGGTGTCGTTCTCCTGTGCGATGCAGGTGCAGGCATTCCGGAAGGTGGACGGCTATTCCTACGCCAGCACGATGTGCATCGGCAATCTGCGGAGTGGTACGGCATCGCTTTCCATGTATTTCAGGGAGCGCCGTCCCGAGTTTTTAAAGCAGGCTCTTTATTATTTTGGCATCATCCTGTTTTTCGCACTGGGCGCCGGGGCAGGCGGCAACTTATCGGTTCGTTACGGGGTACATGTGATCTGGGTATCAGGCGGACTTCTGATGGTGAGTGTGCTGTTAATGTTCCTGGAAAAGCTGCGCGCATGGAACAGGTGAGAACAGACAGAAAGGGGAGAGTGTGATGGCAACTATTTTTCCAAGGGAAGAAAAAGCGGAGCAGTTGTTTGAGAAGATTCTGGAAAATCCGGATGCGTGTGAGAGACTGAAGGATACGTTTTATGAGCATTTTCCGGAATCGGAGGATATGGATGCGCAGATGCCGGCGGTATCGGCGCAGACCTTTACAAGGGCGTTGTTTCAGGCATACCAGAACAAGGATCTGTCGGCATTTCTGATGGCGATCTGCGGAAACAGCATGTTTGACCTGCTGCGCAACTCTTTTCTGATCCCGATCCGGTTTAACGACAAGGGCAAGACAAACCCGATTTTTTTGACCGATGACCAAGGAATCTTAAGAGAGAAGCTTCCGGTGAACGTCCCGGACAAGGTTTACCAGAAGTTCAGCAGAATCTATCAGCACAGGGAGCCGATCCCACAGATGCGGGAATATCTGGCGTACGGTTTCCGCGAGGAGCACCGCTACGGCGAGGAGGATCTGTCGGTGGAGAGCGTGGAGATCGGAAGACATCTGGGAATTCTGCTGCTCTATGCAATGCCGGAACATTTGCAGGAGCATCTGACGGATGCGCAGGTGTATGTCCATGTATGGGACGCGCTGATGCGGCTGCAGGA
>ENA-ORUW01000730-ORUW01000730.1-human-gut-metagenome-genome-assembly--contig:-NODE-730-length-28508-cov-6.866130_pt1 | contig 28508 bp, 25 predicted proteins | sample MGYA00242088_ERZ509227 | MGnify/ENA primary metagenome ERZ509227 (study PRJEB26280, sample SAMEA2338816) | human gut metagenome | biome: human gut; feature: human-associated habitat; material: faeces... | reverse complement strand
ATCTTGCAAGCGTCGTTCACGACGCTTTTTTATGTGATATAGAATTTTATCGAAATTTCCTATCGCATGAAAATAGTTTAACATAAATACTGCATTAATAGTGTACTTTTATAAATATTTAATAAAAATGGAGTAAAATTTCTTTGCAAAATGCGGTATATACAGTATAATCATTGATGTTGTAATTAATAAAGTTCTTAAAAGGATGGTAACATACAGATGTTTAGTATAAATGGAAAATTTTTTAAGGCATTGACAAAAGCGGGGGATTTTTTGATTTTAGGATTAATTATGGTTATTTTTTCACTTCCTATAATAACTATCGGAGCGTCGGTTACATCTGCATTTTATGTGGGAATGAAGCTTGTGAGGGATGAGGAAGGATATGTGTTTAAAGGATTTATAAAATCATTTAAAATGAACTTTAAACAGAGCCTGATTATTGAACTTATAATAGCCCTTTTAGGAGCAATACTTTTTACTGATATAAGAATTTGTTTAATGTGGTCAGCAAAGGAGGGCGGCATAGTTTCAAGTCTTTTGCTTTATACTTCGATCGGATTTATGCTTGTGCTTATTGCAGTGACTATGTATGTATTTCCGATGCTCGCCAAATTCAGTAATACGGTTTTTGGTACATTAAAGAACGCATTGCTTTTGTGCATGCATCATTTGCCGCAGACATTTATAATGCTCATGGGTACAGTTGGACTAACATATTTTTCATTAATGTATTTTACGGCATTTATTATAACAATTCCGGTCATGTTGTATATTGACAGCTATATACTTGCAAGAATTTTTCTTAAATATATAAATCAGGATAATGAACAGGGCATAGCTGAAAATGGCGGGCAGGACGTATAAAAAGCTCTGATTGTACATGGAGATAAAATGGTTTTTTCAAGTCTTTTATTTTTATATATTTTTTTGCCGCTCAATTTGCTTTGTTATGCGGTTATATCTGACATAAAAAAGAAAAATATCTGCTTACTGTTTTTTTCGCTTGTGTTTTATGCATGGGCCTCGCCAAAATATCTTTTAATTTTGATTGCGATGGCGTTTATAAATTATGCTGCGGCAAGGTTTATAGAACATTTTAAAAAAGACAGAAAAGCAGTATTTATTCTGGCTGCGGATATAATCGTAAGTCTTACATGTTTGGGATATTTTAAATATCTTGGCTTCTTCTGTGATATAATCAATCATTTTACAGGAATCTTTAAGGTTATTCCGCAGGTTGTACTGCCGGTCGGAATATCGTTTTATACATTTCAGCTTATTTCATATGTAACAGATGTCTATCGTGATGATGTCAAGGCAGATAAGAATTTCGGGAATGTGCTTTTGTATACATCTTTGTATCATCAGTGTATTGCCGGACCTATTGTAAGGTATAAGGATATTGCCGGTGAGATTAAATGCAGGAAAACAAATATATCTGATATGAGTGACGGTATTTCAAGATTTTGTGTCGGACTTGCAAAAAAGACTCTGCTTGCAAATACGTGTGCTTCTGTTTTGGCGGGGCTTCTTCCTGATACGGCTGATGTTTTGTTTGCACAGAATATGACCGTGGTTGCTGCGTGGATGGCCGGTATTTTATATATGTTTCAGATATATCTTGATTTTAGCGCGTACTCGGATATGGCTATAGGTTTGGGGAAAATGATAGGATTTCATTATACGGAAAATTTCAATTATCCCTATGCAGCCTCTTGTGTGACTGATTTTTGGAGAAGATGGCATATTTCTCTCGGTACTTTTTTCAGGGATTATGTGTACATACCGCTTGGAGGAAACAGAAAGGGTATTGTAAGACAGCTTATAAATATGCTTGCAGTATGGCTGATGACAGGACTATGGCATGGAGCATCTTATAATTTTGTGATATGGGGACTTTATTTTTTTGTATTTCTTGCACTGGAAAAGATACTGCGTTATTACATGGAAAAATGTAAAAAAACAGACATTTATGATGCAGGTATTAATTGCAGATTTAAGTTATTAAAGGCTGTGCCCGCAAGAATATATACTCTTTCAGTTATATTTTTCGGTTGGGTTTTGTTTAGATTTACAGATTTAAATGTGGCGTTAAACGTTATAAAAAGCATGTTTGGTGCTAACGGCAACGCATTTATAAATTTTGAGACAAATACAATATTGTTAAATAACATAATATTTATTGTTCTATGTATTTTGGCTGTAACACCGCTGTTTAAAAATATTGCGGCTAAATTGAAGCTGTCAGCGGAAAATGGAAGAACGTGTTTTGTTGAAATATATGATGTTTTAAATATATTAATGCCTGTAGTACTGTTGTTTTTATCTACTGTTTCTTTGATAGGCAACAGCTATAATCCGTTTATCTATTTCAGATTTTAGTGTTGGCTTTTGTTAGTGTGGAGGAGTCCTGTGGCAGATAATGATAAAGATTTAAAGTTGAAGGTTGAAAAAAATGATGAAAATAATCCGGAATACAGGGAGTATCACGTGAAAAAAGCTGTAATCTGCAAAATTGCAGTTTTTTTCGTGATGCTTTTTACAGGCACCATATTTTCTTTGATACTACCGTTAAGACCAACTGTTTCGGAGAGTGAAAAAAGAGTTTTGACAGATTTTCCTGAATTTACCTTTCAAAGCTTTGCTGACGGAACATACTTTGCGGGTATAGACACATGGTTTTCGGATACATTTCCAATGAGGGATAAATTTACCCTGTGCAATGAGAAAATTAAGAGGTTGTATGGATTCAGAAAGTCAATGATACATGGTGAAGTTGTAGCCGGCGATGAGATTCCTGAATATGATTATCCCGACAGTACGTCACAAAAAGATGAGGAACAGACGGACAACTCAGATTATATTGAGGAAGAAACGACTGAGGCAGCAGAGCCGGCACAGCAGGGAGAAAAGTTCGGTTCGGTATATGTTTTGGAAGACAGTGCTTATGCGTATTATTCATTTTTAAAAGATAATTCCGACAGGTATACAGAGCTGGTAAATTCACTTTCCAAAATGCTTGAGGGACAGTCGGATTTATATAATATGATAGTGCCCACAAGCATTGATATTGTACTTGATGGAAATATAAGAAGAGGGCTTACAAGCAGCGACCAGTATGCAGCAATAATGTATATGCAGAGCAGAATGAATTCGTCAGTTAAAAAGGTAAATGTGTATTCTGCGCTGAAGGCGAGGAAAGATGAGTATATATATTTTAGAACAGACCATCACTGGACTGCACTTGGAGCATATTATGCGTATTGCGAATTTGTAAAAAGCATGGGGTTAGAGCCGAATACTCTTGATAGTTATGAGTGTATTAATATGGGGCAATTTAACGGAAGTTTTTGTTCGCAGACAGGAGTTGCTTCACTTAAAAATAATCCTGACAATGTAGTTGCGTATAAACCGATTTCTACTAACAGCATGAAATTTTTAAAAAAGGGAGCTATGATAAATTACAATATAATAACGGATGTTTCGGATTGGAATAAGTCGAGTAAATACAGTGCTTTTATAGGAGGTGACAATCCGTATAGCCAGATACATAATCCTGAAAGAACAGATGGTTCATCGTGTGTGGTGATAAAGGAATCTTTCGGAAATGCGTTTGTTCCTTTTATAGCAGACCATTTTCAGGATATATACGTTATAGATTACAGATATTATTCAGGAACCATAAGTGATTTGGTTAAAGAAAAGGACATCGGAACGGTGCTTCTGCTAAATAACGTGGCAGCAACATCTACCGATGCCCGTATAAATGAATTAAAAAAAGTATGCAGATAATTAAAGATTGTTGGTTTTTTATTCTTTAATTTTATCTTCTTCCATATGCTTTGTAGGAAGTCCTTCCATATAAAGCTGGCTGCAGGCTGACAAAACATATGAGCAGTAATAAATGGCAAATATTGCTGTGATTGCCTGTGCTAATATTGATATCATTGAAATGTTTGACATGACAGCTATAAATTTTAAAAATGTCAGGAGGCCGAAAATCATCCATACTAATCTGAAAGATCTTGTTGCTGCTGCCTTTTCCTGAAATACAGATTCAAGTATAAGGCTTTCGGTGAAATAATAGCTGAAGTAAATAGTTATAACAGTTGAAAGACCTACAGCTATCATAGTGGCATTAGATGCGGTACGCAGTGATGGCGCAGCAGTTATGTATTGACCTAAGCATGTAAGAACAAGGCCTATAAATGCAGCAATCCTTGCTTTTTTGAATGTAACGTTGCGGTTTGCAAGAGGTAAGATTCCGGCTGTTATAAGGATAAATGCAATGATATCGGAAAAAATATCAACAGTCGCACCGCCTATTTGAATATCAAACTGCACTGTCAGCAGTAAAATACCGACAAGAATTAATAAAATATTTTTTTTGTTCATGATGATCCTCACTTCTTAACGTTTTGTTGCGTTTATTTGTTTTGCTTAGAAATATTTTAGTTGATAAGCAGTTGAGGGTCAACTTTTTTTAAGAATTTTATATAATTTTAATTAGTAAGTTAATTGAATAAAAAGGAAAATTAAGTATAATCAGTTTGATTGGATTTTAAATAAATTAAAAGGAAGTTTTAAGAATGTTAGATTGGAAGCAGCCACAGATTAATGACGGCGTATGGATTAGAGATATAATTTCAGAGGCAGATTGTTTGGAGAGCGATACTTCATTTGCCAATATTTATCTTTTGAGAAATAAATACGATATTCAGATATGCAGATACAAGGATTCATTGATACGCAGATATTCGGGTGAGGGCGCAAGAGACGGTTATACGTTTCCGATAGGAGATGTTGACATCAAAAAGGCTCTTGAAGAAATAGAAAATGATGCAAAAATCCGTAAGCAGCCATTAAGATTTGCATTTGTTACAGAACAGCAAAAGCAGCTTCTTGAGGAATATATGCCTGATAAGTTTGAGTTTGTGTCTGACCAGGGTGATAGTGACTATGTATATATGCGTACAGAGCTTGCTAATTTGTCGGGAAAAGCTTTTCATAAGAAGAAAAATCATGTATCGCGATTTTTAAGGACATATAATGATTGCGTATATGAAGAAATAGGATGTGCAAATTGGGAACATGCTATGAGTGTTGCGGATACATGGTATACTGAACATAATCATGATATATCGACCCAAAAGGAGTATGAGGCCATAAAAGAGGCTTTGAATAATTTTAACGAGCTTGAACTTATGGGCGGAATAGTGTATGTAAATTCAAGGCCGGTGGCTATGACTGTTGCTTCGATGATCAGCGAAAACGTGTGTGACGTTCACTTTGAAAAGTGTATCAGTGAGTATGCGTTAAATGGCGGATATGCGTTTGTTAACAAAGAGTTTGCATCTATGCTGAATGAGGATATAATATATATCAATAGGGAAGAGGATGTAGGAATAGAGGGCCTTAGAAAGGCAAAAATGTCATACCGCCCTAAAATGATAGTAAAAAAATACAGTGCCGTTTTGAAGGGAGAATAAATTGTTATCTAAAATATTGGAAAAAAGCACATGTGCCGAATGCAGGTTTTGCTGTTCATTCAGGAGAGGCAGTTTATGGGAAACGCCGTTATTTACACATGAGACTGCAAAAAAGCTTTCAAATACTTCGGTTAAATTTGTGGAGAAAGAGGATAATGGCTGTAAATATGCACAGATGGATTTGACAGGAAAGTATACAGGCAATGATGAAAATGAGGAGGCTGCATGTGAATTTTTGGACAGTAAAAGGGGATGTGTATTAAGCGATGAGGACAAACCTTTTGACTGTAAAATATGGCCTTTGAGAATTATGAGGAAGGGAGAGAAGCTTGTTATTGCTCTTACGCCTACATGTCCGTCAATAAACAGACGTCCTCTAAGCGAAGTGAAATCTCTTGTTGAGGAGGGCCTCGGAGATAAGATATATGAATACGCTTTAGAATATCCTTTTATAATAAAGGAATATAAAGAAGGATTTGAGGTGCTTAAGGAGTATGATGTAAAGGCTTAAGAACATATCAAAATGGGGAGTAGCCAAAAAAATAAAAATAATTAAAAAAAGTACTTGCATTTATTTATTTGTTAATGTATAATACCACTTGTCGTCACGATAGTGGGCTTTCGCCAAATGGTAAGGCACTGGATTCTGATTCCAGCATCTGGGGGTTCGAGTCCCTCAAGCCCAGTTAACCCTCGCTTGTCAGCGAGGGTTTTTTGCTTTATAGGAAATTGCGATGCAATATTCCTATAAAGCAAAAAACTCCGTGAGGATGCGACTGGCACGCAGACGAAAATTACAAGCTAAAGCTTGTGCGTGCCAGCGCGCAAATAGTTGCTTTGCAACTATTTGTTTTATAATAGGGAATTTTTATAAAAGTGCAGAAAGGTTGGTGCATATGATAGAATTAGGAAAAACACAATGTTTGAACGTTGTCAAAAAAGTGGATTTTGGTGTATATCTTGGAACAGAAGAAGATAAAGTGCTCCTTCCTGCAAAAATGGTTCCGGATGATATTGAGGTTGGTGATGCACTCACTGTATTTGTATACAGAGATTCAAGCGATAGATTGATTGCAACGACTAAGAAGCCTGCACTTGAGTTAGGACAGCTTGCTGTTCTTAAGGTATCTGAGGTCGGAAAAATAGGGGCTTTCCTTGACTGGGGACTGGAAAAGGACTTGTTTCTGCCATTTAAGGAGCAGGTAACACATCTTAGCGCAGGAGATGAGTGTCTTGTAGGATTATATATTGATAAGAGCAACAGGCTTGCTGCAACAATGAGAGTTTATGATTACCTCACATGTGCGCATGGTTATGTAAAGGACAGTGCTGTTTCTGGAACTGTGATAAGGATAAATCCTGATATGGGAATATATGTTGCTGTTGATAATAAGTATTTTGGTATGATACCAAAGAACGAAGTGTTTGGCAGAATAAAAGTTGGAGATGTTGTCTATGGCAGAGTTTCTGCTGTAAGGGATGATGGAAAGCTTACGATAAGCCTTAAGCAGAAAGCATATATTCAGATGGATGAAGATGCGTCTGTTATTTATGATGCAATAAAGCAGGAGGGCGGCGAGCTTCCATTTACAGATAAAGCAGATGCGCAGATTATAAAGGAACGCTTTGATATGAGCAAGAATGCCTTTAAGAGAGCTGTGGGACGCCTGCTGAAAGAGGGGAAAATAGAAATTACACAAAATTCAATACTATTAAAAAAGTGATTTATTTTAAATCTATATTGTAGTATTATCATAATTATGGTGTTAGTACACTATAATCTTATATTTTAAAAATGGAGGTTTTATTATGCAGAAAGTAATCAGTACATCAAAGGCACCAAGTGCAATCGGTCCTTATTCACAGGCGATTGAGATTAACGGAATGGTGTATACTTCGGGGGTAATTCCAGTTGACCCTGCTACGGGTGTGATAGCAGATGGTGTTGAGGCACAGGCAAATCAGGCTTTTGAAAATCTTTGCAATCTTGTTGAGGCGTCAGGCTCAAAGGTTGAGAATATCGTTAAAACTACAGTATTTATCAAAGAAATGAATGATTTTGCCAAAATCAATGAAATTTATAAGAATTATTTTAAAGAGCCGTTTCCGGCGCGTTCTTGTGTAGAAGTTGCAAGACTTCCTAAAGATGTTTTGCTTGAAGTTGAAGCTATAGCGTTCAAGTAATGGTGACGCATATGTGTAAAAGAATAAATATATTTTTTCTGTGCTTTGCGGCATTTTATTTTGTATCGTCGATAGCGATAAGCTTTATTATGGGAATAACGGGCATACAGCTTCCGTACTGGATGAATATTCTGCTCAGTCAGAGTATAATCCTGCTTCCGGCTGTAATTTTCGTGCTTGTAATGAAAATAGATGTATTTAAGGCACTGCCTTTTAAAAAGATTAAAGTCGGAGATGCGTTTTTATCAATATTATTGGGATACCTTTTGGTTCCTCTTGTTTTGTTTATCAACAATATCTCTATGATGTTTTCAACAAACCATCTTGAGGCATCGGCTAATGAACTTACTTCGTATCCGTTTCTGATACAGATAGTGCTTCTGGCAGTTATTCCGGCAATGGTTGAGGAGTTTATTTTCAGAGGCTTATTTTATCATTCATACAGAAAGAACGGCATACTTGGAGCAGCACTTGCAAGTGCGTTTGCATTTGGACTTATTCATTTTAACCTTAATCAGTTTTGCTATGCGTTTGTGCTCGGTATAGTATTTGCGCTTATAGTTGAAGCTACAGGCTCGATTTTTTCATCAATGCTTGCTCACTTTGCGATAAATACTTATTCGATAATAATGATGAAGCTGTTAAGTATTTTTATGGATATTACAGGGATGTCACCTCAGACGGTGCAGGAAATGAACGGAGCAGCTGCGTCAATGGAGAACAGTGCGCAGATGGAAGTCATAGCGCAGGCTTCATATATTTTTGCAGTTGCGGTAATAGGAGTGCTTGCTGTAGGGTTTTTTGTTCTTGCAATGCTTGTGTTAAGGACACTGGCAAAGAGAAACGGAAGACTCGAATATCTCAGGCTGAATCTTAAAAAAGGTACTAAAGCTCAGAATAACGAGAAATTTGTAACAATACCTTATATATTGACAGCGGTATTCATTGTTGTGTATATGATATTAAATGAAGTCCTTATAAGAATTATGTGATGTTTACATAAAAAATAAGCCCCCATTATGGGGGCTTATTTTTTGTGGTAAAATACCACTGAAAAGAAAATGAGAAAGGAAAAATATTAAGAAAAATTACACTGAGTAATCTATATGCTGTCCTAAATTAGGATTGACTGAGAGCTCCATCATCTTTATAAGATCTTGTCCGCAATCCTCAAATGTCTCAAGTCCCTTATCTAATATAGCAACCTGAATATCGTTTGTAATATTAGTTGTGTTAAGTGCAGCCGATAACGACGAAATATTCACAATTAACACCTCCGATTAAATATTGACTTCTTTGTATGTATTTATTATAGTACAACATTTGTGTAAATGCAACAACAATTTATGTGGAAAATAAGTTTTTAATGAATATTTTTAACATATATGTGGAAAACATTAGTATATATATGTTAAAATCGGGCTGTGAGAAAGATGTGTCAGGAAATTCTGCACAGCTGTCTGGTTATGAGCAAGAGCAGACAGATATCAATAAAACTGCTCGGGAATGAGGATTAAATATGAAAGCTAAATTACGTTTTTGGATAGAGTTGATACTTGGAACGTTTCTTATGTCATTTGCGTATAAATGTATATATGATTCTGCGGCTATGGTAACAGGCGGCTTTTCGGGTATAGGAGTTATCGTAAGACATCTGACATTTGGTGTTGTGGATGGTGGTATTCCTATGTGGATTACAAACATAGTTCTTAATGTGCCTTTATTTATAGCAGCATTTTTTATAGTAGGAAGAAGATTTTTGATTTACACTGCGGCAGGAACAATTATTATGACATTTTTTTTGGGAGTTCTTCCGTCGTCGGTAACAGATGAGGCGGATTTGCTGCTGGCAGCAATAACGGGTGGTCTTGCCTACGGTGTCGGTGTAGGACTTGTGTTAAGGCAGGGTGCTTCTACGGGCGGAACGGATATGCTTGCAGTTGTGCTTAAAAAGTTTATCAAGGGATATTCCATTGTGAGAATAATGCAGGTTATTGATGCTCTTATTGTAATAGCGGGAGTGCTTGTGTTCGGAATAAGAACGAGTCTTTATGCGATGATTGCAATATATATAGGTACTCATGTATCAGACAGGGTTATGGAGGGAGCTGAGAGTGCGAAGGCTGTATGGATTATTTCTGATAAATATAAAGAAATTTCTGAGAAAATTCTCAATGAGTTAAAAAGAGGCGTGACATCTTTTGACGGAAAAGGAATGTATCTTGAACAGGAAAGAAATGTTATGCTTTGTGTTGTTTCAAAGAAACAGATACCTGAGCTTAAGCGGATAGCTTTGGAAACGGACGAAAAGGTATTCTTTGTTATTGGTGATGTTCGTGAAGTTTGCGGCGAGGGTTTTGTACAAAATATACAGTAAATCTGACTTTGTGGTAAATTTGCCTAAAAAATCAAATGATATTTGTACAAATGGGATATGGTAATTGATTGCGTTTTATTGTATAGTAACTACATCAAACGTGCGTGCTGCGTGCGCGCTAATTAGGAGGAGTATACAATGGCAAGTTTATCACTTAAAAATGTATGTAAAGTTTACCCTAACGGTTTTGTTGCTGTTAAGGATTTCAATCTTGATATTACAGATCAGGAGTTTATTATTTTCGTAGGACCATCAGGTTGTGGTAAGTCTACAACACTTCGTATGATTGCTGGACTTGAGGAAATCAGCTCAGGTGAATTATGGATTGGCGATAAGATGGTTAATGATGTAGAACCTAAGGATAGAGATATCGCCATGGTTTTCCAGAACTACGCTTTGTATCCACATATGACAGTATATGATAACATGGCATTTGGTCTTAAGTTAAGAAAAGTACCAAAGGCTGATATTGAGAAAGCAGTTCATGAAGCAGCTAAGATTCTTGATATTGAACACTTACTTGACAGAAAGCCAAAGGCTCTTTCAGGTGGTCAGAGACAGAGAGTTGCCATGGGTCGTGCTATTGTACGTAGCCCTAAGGTATTCCTCATGGATGAGCCTCTTTCAAACCTTGATGCTAAGTTAAGAGTACAGATGCGTGTTGAGATTTCTAAGCTCCACCAGAGATTACAGACAACTATCATTTACGTTACACATGACCAGACAGAGGCTATGACACTTGGTACAAGAATCGTAGTTCTTAAGGATGGTATTATTCAGCAGGTTGATACACCACAGAACCTTTACAACACACCAAACAACATTTTCGTTGCTGGATTTATCGGATCTCCACAGATGAACCTTATTGATGCAGAAGTAGCTCAGGATGGTTCACAGGCAGTTCTTAAGATGAGTGATACAGTTTCTATCAAGCTTCCTGCCGAGAAGTCTAAGGCTGTTATTGATGGCGGTTATGTTGGTAAGACAGTTGTTGTTGGTATCCGTCCTGAAGATATCAAAGATGATGAAGAATTCCTTGCTAAGCATTCAGCTACTACATTCAAGGCGCAGGTTAAGGTTTATGAATTACTTGGTGCAGAAGTTAACCTTCACTATGATATTGCAGATCAGACATGTACAGCTAAGGTTAGCCCACGTACACCGGCTCGTCCTGGCGACGAAGTAACATTTGCTATGGATGTTGCAAGACTTCACGTGTTTGATAAGGAAACAGAGCAGGTTATTACTCACTAATTAGTGTAAGATTATAGTATTTTATGACATAAAAAGAGGAAATGTATAGAAATTATACATTTCCCCTTTTTTTTTTCTTCGAATTGCTTTACAATAGGAAGAGTATTAATAGAAGTATTAATAGGGAAAGGATGTTCAAAATGATATCAAATCAGATTTTACAGACAACCGTGGATGGGTTGAGAGCAATTTCCCGCATTGACTTATGTGTTATTGATGCGGATGGCAAAGTGGTTGCTAAGACATTTGACGACGTATCAGATTATATGGCGGAAGCAGTAGCATTTATGGAGTCTCCTGCGGAAAGTCAGGTCGTTAATGGCTGCCAGTTTTTTAAAGTGATTGATGAGCAAAGCTTGGAATATATAGTTTTAGCGAAAGGAACTACAGATGACGTTTATATGTTAGGAAAGATTGCTGCTTTTCAGATACAGAATCTTGTTGTAGCATATAAAGAAAGATTTGATAAGGATAATTTTATCAAAAATCTGCTGCTTGATAATCTTTTAAGAGTTGATATGTATACAAGAGCAGAGAAGTTACATATTCAGACAGATGTAAAGCGAGTGGTTTATATTATTGAAACCAAGCATGAGAAGGACAGTAATGCGCTTGAGACTGTGAGAACTTTGTTTGCAGGTAAGAGCAGAGATTTTATAACTGCTGTTGATGAGAAAAATATCATCATTGTAAAGGAAGTAAAGAATACTGATACTTATGAGGATTTGGAAAGAACAGCGGAAGTTATAGTCGACATGCTTAATACAGAAGCTATGAGCGCAGTACATATTGCTTATGGTACTATAGTAAATGATATAAGAGAAGTGTCAAAGTCATATAAAGAGGCACAAATGGCACTTGATGTGGGAAAGATATTTTACAGCAATAAAAATGTTGTTGCATACAGCAGTCTTGGTATAGGAAGACTTATATATCAGCTGCCTATGCCTTTGTGCCAGATGTTTATAAAAGAGATTTTTGCCGGGAAGTCACCGGATGCACTTGATGAGGAGACACTCTTTACCATCAATAAATTTTTTGAGAACAGTCTTAATGTGTCAGAAACATCAAGGCAGCTTTATATTCACAGAAATACTCTTGTATATAGACTGGACAAGCTTCAGAAGAGTACAGGTCTTGATTTGAGAGTGTTTGATGATGCAATAACTTTTAAGATTGCACTTATGGTAGTTAAATATATGAAATATATGGAAAGCAAAGATACGTTTTAATGGAGGAGATTACGCATGATAATCTTAGAGAATGTAACAAAAACTTATTCCACAGGCGTTCCCGCGCTCAATGGAATAAATCTTCATATACAGAAGGGTGAGTTTGTATTTATAGTGGGTAAAAGTGGTTCTGGTAAGTCGACTCTTATCAAGCTTTTACTTAAGGAACTTGACCCTACTACAGGAAAAATTTATGTCAACAAAAAATATTTAAACAAGGTAAGCAGGAAGAAGCTTCCGTATTTAAGGAGAGATATAGGTGTAATTTTTCAGGATTTCCGTCTGCTTCCTGACAGAAATGTTTTTGATAACATTGCGTTTGCAATGAAAGTAGTTGAGGCACCATCACGAAAGATTAAGAGCCGGGTTCTTTCAATGCTTTCAATGGTAGGTCTGCTTGATAAGTATAAGGCTTTTCCTAATGAATTGTCAGGCGGTGAGCAGCAAAGAGTTGCTATAGCGAGAGCTTTGGTAAATAAGCCGGCTATTTTGCTGTGCGATGAGCCTACAGGTAATCTTGATCCTGCAAATTCCGCTGAAATTATGAAAATTCTTCAGCAGGCAAATAAACAGGGAACTACGGTTCTTGTAGTAACACATAACATGGAAATTGTGCAGCAGATGAAGAAACGTACAATAACCATGAGTGAAGGTAAGATAATCAGCGATTTAGAAAAGGGTGGATATTTCTATGAAGATTAGGTCATTTTTTTATCATTTGAAAGACGGATTGAAAAATATATATAGAAACCGTTTATTTTCATTGGCATCAATAGCTACTATTTCGGCATGTATTTTCTTGTTTGGCATATTTTATGCCATTCTTATGAATTTTGAATATATGGTTAAAAAAGCAGGTAATGAGGTCTGTGTTACGGTATTTTTTGATGAGGGACTTACGGAGACAGACATTAACAGAATTGGCGATACGATAAGCAACAGAGTTGAGGTTTCAAGGATTCATTACACGTCAGCAGAAGAGGCGTGGGAGAGTTTCAGGAAAGAATATTTCAAGGACTATCCTGAGCTTGCAGAAGGATTTAAGGATGACAATCCGCTTATCAACTCAGACTCTTATGAGGTATATTTAAATGATGCCAGTATGCAGCCTACTTTGATAACATTTCTTGAAAATCTTGACGGTGTGCGTTCAGTACAGCGTTCAGAGGTAGTTGCAAGCAGTCTTTCAAGTGCAGCAAAGCTTGTGGGATATGTGGCTATTGCGGTTATTGTAATTTTGCTGGCAGTTTCTATTTTCCTTATAACAAATACAATACTTATAGGTATTACAGTGCGTAAGGAAGAAATTTCAATTATGAAGTTTATAGGTGCTACGGATGGATTTGTTGATGCGCCATTTTTCGTTGAAGGTATTGTTATAGGTATTGTGGGTTCTATAATTCCATTATTGATATTGGCTTATATGTATCAGGGAGTTATTTCATATGTACTTAACAAGTTCTCAGTGCTTGGCAATATTCTTGCATTTATGCCGGTTACAGATGTTTTCAAGATTCTTATCCCGGTTGCAATATGTCTTGGAATAGGTATTGGTGCATTGGGCAGCTTTTTTGCAGTACGCAGACATGCTAATGTATAAGCTTATAAATAAACAAGCTTCGTATTAAATAGGTAAAGGAGAGCATTTTGTATGAAAAAACAGACAGGCATTAAAATTTTAGCGATAATTATGTGCTTATTTGTAATCGTTTCTTATAGCTTTATGTACCTTGATAATATGTCGTCGGTATATGCGGTTACGGAGTCGGATTTACAGGATGCCAAAGATAAAGCCGATAAGCTTAAGAAAAAACAGGAAGAGCTTAAAAAGGATATGGAAAAATTAAAAAGCGAATATCAGAATACAGATGATTATTTGCGTAAGCTCGACGATAGGCTTGTTGCATTTGAAAAGGAGCTTTCAGAGTTAAATGTAAGAATTGGTGAATTGTCAGATGAGATAAAGAAAGCTGAAGAAGAACTTAAGGAAGCTGAAGCTGAGGCTGCTTCACAGTATGAGAGCATGAAGCTTAGAATACAGTTTATGTATGAGCAGGGTTCAGAAAGCTATCTTGAATTACTTTTGTCAGCCGAGAGCATGGGAGATATGCTGAATAAAGCAGAGTATATTTCCAAGATATCAAGTTACGACAGAAAAATGCTGACAGAATATCAGAATACCGTAACATTTATAGCAGATACTAAGAGTAAGCTTGAGAGTGATTATACGGAGCTTGAGGATAAAAAGATTGATGTTGAGGCAAATAAGGCGACATTTACAGCTCTTCAGGAAGAGAAGAAAAAAGAGATGCAGAGAATGTCAGCAACGCTTGCAGATATGAATGCTCTGAATGGTCAGCTTGAGGGGCAGATAAATGATGCAGATATTGATATTAAAACTATAGAGGAACAGCTAAAAAGAGAAGAAGAGAGTGGAGAACAGTCTTCAGCCGGAGAGGGTACATTTTATTGGCCTACTAAGAGCAGGAATGTTACATCCGAATTTGGCCCGCGTTGGGGCAGAAATCATAACGGAATAGACATAGGTGCAGTTACGCCAGGTGTATGGGGAGACCCTATTTATGCGGCAGAGAGCGGAACTGTTATAACATCAGGATGGAGCAACAGTGCAGGAAACTGGATAAGAATTTCACATGGTAATGGAATTATTTCAGTTTATATGCATTGTTCACAGCGTCTTGTGTCTGTAGGTGACAGAGTAGAACGCGGACAGAAGATAGCAACAATGGGCGACACCGGTAATTCACAGGGTGTGCATTTGCATTTTGAGGTAAGGACAGGAGGAACCGCTTACACGGCGGTTAATCCACGAAAATATATAACGCAGTAATTTATGTGCAAAGCAGTGCAGAAATGAGGAATTAATTAAATGGAAAATATGCAGGAAAATGATTTACAGGAAGATAACAAGCAGGAACCGGATAAGCATGAAAGAAAGCATTTAAAAAGCGGTCAGGCTTCAGGCTTTCTTATGGGAGTGCTTGCATCTGTAAGTGTGTTTGTTATAGCTGCATTTATACTTGTTTCAACAGGATATATAAGAACTGGCGGAATTGCAGGGGCAGGCAGCAGCGGTGAAGGTATCGGAAGTGATGTAGAAGATAAACTTAATGCACTTGATATTGTGCTTGATAATTTCTATTTTGATGATGTAGATACAGATAAGGCTGCAGAGAATATTTACAAGGCATATCTTAATTCATTTGGTGATGTTTATACTACTTATTATACTCCAGAAGAATATAAAGCGATTATGGAGTCTGTAACTGGTAAATTTTTTGGTATAGGTGCAGTATGCCAAAAGGCTGAAAACGGTTCAATTCTTGTGGTTGATTCATATGAGGATTCACCTGCAGATAAAGCTGGAATTAAATCAGGTGATTATATAACAAAGGTTGACGGTAAGGATATTACATCAATGAATCTTAATGCCGCTGTAGCTCTTATAAAAGGTGAAAAAGGAACTTATGTAGAGCTTGAAGTGGTAAGCGGAAATGAAGTAAAAAATGTCAAAGTTAAGAGAGATGAGATAAAGGTAAAAACTGTAGAATATGAACTTTTGGAAGGCAATATGGGATATATATATGTAACTGAATTTGATTCAGTTACATTAAAGCAGTTTAATGATGCGCTTGATGATTTGAAATCACAGGGAATGGAATCACTTATTATAGATGTTCGTTCTAATCCGGGCGGAGAGCTTGATACAGTAGTAAAAATGCTTGACAGTATATTGCCGGATGGTCTTATTGTGTATACACAGGATAAGCAGGGAAATCAGAAAAGATATGAGGGTGATGACGGGCGAGAGCTTGATATTCCTTTGGCTGTACTCGTAAATGGAGCAAGTGCAAGTGCTTCAGAAATATTTGCTGGTGCAATACAGGATTATGACAAAGGAGTTCTTATAGGTACACAGACATTTGGAAAGGGAATTGTTCAGACAATAAAGTTATTGCCTGACGGAAGTGCGGTTAAATTTACGATTGCAAAATATTTTACACCTGACGAGCAGGATATTCATGGAAATGGACTTACGCCTGATATTGTTGTTGAGATTCCAAAGGACGCTGAAAGTGATTTGCAGTTGGAAGCTGCTATAAAGTATTTAAAAGAAAAGGCGCAGTAGTGCATGATTATACCCTCTTTATCGGGCAATCCGGTAAGGAGGGTATCTTGTATCTGCTGGAAATGGAGATAGTGTGAAAAATTATGTCGATACGATAATTTTTCGCACAGCTATTTGTTTCTTAAGCGAAAGCAAATAGCCTTTATGGCAAAAGAGAAATCGCCTGCGCGAATTTCTCTTGTCCTATTCGCAACAAAGTTGCTCAAGAAATGAGGATTAGTGTGAAAAATTCTAATGAGATAATTGAACATAAGGTATTTGATGAAGAAAGAGCATTATATGGAAAAAAGAAACTTGAGATAAGGAAATGCAGTTTTGACGGACCGCAGGATGGTGAGAGCGCAATAAAGGAGTGCAGTGATATTTTAGCTGAAAATTGTTATTTCAATCTTCGTTATCCTTTTTGGCATGATAAAAATGTGAAAATTACAGACTCCGAAATGAGTGAAAATTGCCGCGCCGCGTTGTGGTATTCAGAAAGTGTGGAAATTGTTGATACAAAACTTCATGGAATTAAGGCTTTAAGGGAATGTGCAGATGTTACAATTCAAAAATGTGATATTATATCACCTGAATTTGGATGGTTTGTGCGTGGTATAAAAATGAGTGACTGTATTGCTGTAAGTGAATATTTTATGATGCGCTCTGAAAACATTAGCTTTGATAATGTAAATCTGAATGGAAAATATTCTTTCCAATATATTGAAAATGCAGTTTTTGATAACTGCGCCTTTGATACAAAGGACGCATTCTGGCATGCAAAAAATGTCAAGGTACGAAACAGTATTCTCAAAGGAGAGTATCTGGCATGGTATTGTGAGAATGTCACATTTGAGAATTGCCGGATAATCGGTACACAGCCATTTTGTTATTGCAAAGGGTTAAGACTGATAAACTGCAGTATGCTTGACACTGATTTATGTTTTGAAAAATCTCAGGTCGAGGCGACAATAACAACGCCTGTTGTCAGCATTAAAAACCCATATTCAGGTCACATATATGTACCTGCCGCAGGAGAAATTATTGTAGATGATGATAAGGCTAAGGGTGAAGTGGTATTTACGAGGGATTAAATAAAATTCAGAACAAATATTCGAATTTTTCTGTACTTTTGTTTTGAGATTTGGTATAATAGTCGCACGAATATGAGATTATGCTCTTCAGCGGCAGAGTATTTGACATAACGCATATGATTAATTATCATCTGAAGAAAATAGTTGCGGGCGGAAAATTAGACGAGAATTGGATTTGTGACCTGAATTCGCGTGATTATTAATAGAAATTAAAGTATATGATAGGAGTAGAAAAATGAATCGAGAACACGAAGTGGTTTTATATCAAATAGATGAAACGAATGTATGTGTAAATGTAATATTTAAGGATGAAACATTTTGGTTAAGTCAAAAATTAATGGCAGAATTGTTTGGGTGTTCGACAGATAATATTTCTTTGCATTTAAGAAATATATATTTTGAAGAAGAATTAGATGAAAAATCAACTACCGAGTATTTCTCGGTTGTTCAAAAAGAAGGTACTCGTGAAGTAAACAGAAATTTAAAATGTTATAACTTGGATGCAATAATTGCAGTGGGGTATCGAGTGAATTCTAAAAAAGCAACACATTTTCGACAATGGGCAACAAAGACATTAAAAGAGTATATAACAAAAGGTTTTGTGTTAAATGACGAAATGCTAAAAAATGGTAGGTCGTTTGGAAAAGACTATTTTGATGAATTGTTAGAAAAGATTCGTGAAATTAGAGCGAGTGAACGTAGAGCTTATCAGAAGATTGCAGATGTATTTGAACAGTGTAGTTATGATTATGATAAGAATAGTGATACCACAAAAGCATTTTATGCATTTGTTCAGAATAAATTGCATTTTGCAATAACTGGAAAAACAGCAGCGGAACTAATATATGAGCGTGCAGACGCAGAAAAACCAACAATGGGACTTACCACATGGAAAGATGCACCAGACGGAAAAATTTTAAAAAGAGATATAGTAGTAGCTAAGAATTATTTGAATGAGAAAGAATTATCTCGTTTAAACAGATTAGTTAATATGTTTATTGACTATGCAGAACTTATGGCTGAAGATGAAATTTTAATGAGTATGCAAGATTGGGTAGAGCAAACAAATCAATTTTTAAAGAACAATAGGAGAAGTGTACTTGAGGGGAATGGGAAAGTTTCGCACGACACTGCAATAAAAAAAGCAGATACTGAATATCAAATGTTTCGCGTAAAACAGGATCAGGAATATGTTTCCGAATTTGATAAGGAAGTAGAACGTTATTTAAAAGGTTAAAAAGGGAATACAAAAGATGAATATTACGTTTTTATTAGGTAATGGTTTTGATATAGGGCTTGGTTTGAAAAGTGGATATAAAAATTTTTATCCATATTTTATTGAAAACTCAAGCGAGGATAACATGATTAAAAAAGAAATTGAAGCAGATAAAAAAGATAATTATTTAAACTGGTCCGATTTAGAAATTGCTTTGGGAAAGTTTACAAAAAATGTGCCAAAAGAAATGTTAACTCAGTTTATCAAGGATAAAATTGAAATGGATACATTGTTGAAACAGTATCTAAAGAACGAAGAAGAAAAATTTAAATATGATGATGTTCAGTTTAAAACTATGATAAAAAAAGTATTGGAGCATTTGAGAAGTGGTAACAGTGTTAACGAAAAGAAACAAATAAGTAAAACTCTAGATTTCTATAAAGACGAGGAATATTTATATCAGTGTATCACTTTTAATTATACAAAATGTCCGGATTTGATTTGGAAGGGGATTTCGAAAGAAATAGTAGGAAATCATACATATAGCGGGAACAATAGAAAGGAACATTTCGATAAGGTGTTACACATACATGGGACATTGGAAGATAACGAAATGTTAATCGGTGTAAATGATGAGTCACAAATTCAGAATACAGAATTATTAGATAATGAATACTTGAAATGGGTTATGATTAAACCATATCTTAATATAGCTATAGGTCAACGAAAAAATACAAAGAGCAAAAGAAATAATTAATAAGAGTGGAATTATTTGTTTATATGGCTTGTCTGTTGGAATGACAGATAAAATATGGTGGGAATATATAGGGGAATGGTTAAAGAATAGTACGAATCGACTGTTGATAATATATAACTATGAACCGGAATATGTTCCTGTACATTCTGTCACTCGATTAATGCATGTTAATGGTATAAGAAATGATTTTTTGAGTAAGACAAAACTTAATGAAAAAAAGCGAGAATGTTAAATCAAGAGTTATTATATATGATAATCAGAATGTGTTTTCTTTGCAGTAATAATGTACATGATTCGTTGAACAAATTTTTGGAAACATAAAAATAGTCAGTGAATACTTAACTGACAACTTTGCACTTATTACGGTTAAAAATTTGTGATCTGAATTTGTGTAATAGAGGAAAACAAATATAAGCTAAGTGAATTTATTAGAATTACATGAATTTCCGGCTGACAGACCAATTTTTTTACTATAGATTATGGAGGCGAAAATTATGCAAGATGCACAAAAATGTTTTGAATTACATTCTGAATATAAGCCAACAGGCGACCAGCCGCAGGCTATAGATAAGCTGGCACAGGGCTTTATAGAGGGAAACCAGTTTGAAACTTTAGTGGGTGTTACGGGTTCGGGAAAAACATTTACGATGGCAAATATAATACAAAAGGTTCAAAAACCTACGCTTATTATTTCTCATAATAAGACTTTGGCTGCACAGCTTTATGGCGAGATGAAAGAATTTTTCCCTGAAAATGCAGTCGAATATTTTGTATCCTACTATGATTATTATCAGCCTGAGGCATATGTTCCGCAGAGTGACACGTATATAGCAAAGGATTCATCTATAAATGATGAGATAGATAAACTGAGACATTCTGCAACAGCCGCGCTTTCAGAAAGAAATGACGTTATTATTGTTGCTTCCGTATCATGTATTTATGGACTCGGTGCGCCTGTTGATTATAAGAGCATGGTAATATCGTTACGACCGGGCATGATAAAGGACAGAGACGAGGTAATAAGAAAGCTGATTGACATACAGTATATAAGAAATGACCAGGATTTTAAGCGTGGTACGTTCAGAGTCCGGGGAGATGTGGTTGAAATTTATCCGTCGGCTTCAAGCGGTGACGCTATACGTGTTGAGTTTTTTGGTGATGAGGTGGACAGGATTGCAGAAATTGATTCGCTTACAGGGGAAGTGAAAAGTGTTCTGGAGCATGTTGCCATTTTCCCAAATTCACATTATGTTGTCGATAAAGAAAAAATGGAGGCCGCAATAGAGAATATTAAGGCTGAACTTGCTGAGAGGATAGATTATTTTAAGAGTGAGGATAAGCTCCTTGAGGCTCAAAGAATCAGTGAACGTACTAATTTTGATATAGAGATGATGCAGGAAACAGCATTTTGTTCAGGAATAGAGAATTATTCAAGGCATTTGGCAGGGCTGCCGGCAGGTGTGCCTCCTTATACTCTTATGGATTATTTTCCTGACGATTTTCTGATAATAGTAGATGAATCGCACATTACGATACCTCAGATAAGGGGAATGTATGCGGGTGACCAGTCACGGAAGACAACGCTTGTTGATTACGGATTTCGTCTTCCTTCGGCAAAGGATAACAGACCGCTTAATTTTACTGAGTTTGAGAATAAAATTTCGCAGATGCTTTTTGTTTCTGCCACACCGGCTGCATATGAAGGTGAGCATGAGCTTATGAGGGCCGAACAGGTTATACGTCCTACAGGACTGCTGGATCCTGAGATATTTGTAAGGCCTATAGAGGGTCAGATTGATGATTTGGTATCGGAAATCAATAAGGAAACACGAAAGCACAATAAGATTTTAGTGACGACGCTTACAAAGAGAATGGCGGAGGATTTGACTGATTATTTAAAAGAGCTTGGTATCGGGGTAAAATATCTTCACGCAGATATAGATACGCTTGAACGACAGAAGATTATAAGAGATATGCGTATGGATGCATTCGACGTTCTGGTCGGAATAAACCTGTTGAGAGAGGGCCTCGATATTCCGGAAATTACGCTTGTGGCTATTCTTGATGCTGATAAAGAGGGCTTTCTTAGAACGGAAACATCGCTTATACAGACAATCGGACGAGCTGCGAGAAACAGCGAGGGCCATGTTATAATGTATGCTGATAAGATTACTGAATCTATGGAAAAGGCGATTTCCGAGACTGAGAGACGAAGAAAGATACAGCAGGAATATAATGATGCCCATGGTATAACGCCGCAGACTATTAAGAAGGCAGTCAGAGATCTGATAAGTATTTCTAAGGCGGCAGAGCCGGGAGAGACTAAATCAGGGCTTAAGAAAGATTTTGAGTCTATGAGCCGAAGTGAGCTTATAAAGGTCAAAAACCAGATTGAGAAAAATATGCACAAAGCGGCGGCAGAGCTTAATTTTGAGGAGGCAGCAGTGCTTCGTGACAACATGATAGAGCTCAATAAATACTTGTATGAAAGTGTTAAAATTGAAAAACAGTAAATTTTGTTAAGGATAGAAAATTTATAAAAATAACGGTTATTGCAATTGTAAACAGAAATGGAGATTTCATGGAAAAGGGAAAATACAGACAGTATATAAGGATTAAGGGGGCAAATGAGCACAACCTTAAAAATATTTCAGTTGATATTCCAAGAAATGAACTTGTTGTTCTTACGGGATTGTCAGGTTCCGGTAAATCCTCTCTTGCATTTGATACTATCTATGCTGAGGGACAGAGACGTTATATGGAGTCATTGTCATCATATGCCAGACAATTTCTTGGTCAGATGGAGAAACCGAATGTAGAAAGTATAGAGGGATTGTCGCCGGCTATTTCTATTGACCAGAAGTCAACGAACCGCAACCCGCGTTCTACTGTGGGAACTGTCACAGAAATTTATGATTATTTCAGACTTTTATATGCCAGAGTAGGTATTCCGCATTGTCCTAACTGTGGAAAAGAGATAAGCAGACAGACTGTGGATCAGATGGTTGACGCTGTTATGGAACTTCCTGAAAGAACAAAAATACAGCTGCTTGCACCTGTTGTAAGAGGACGAAAGGGCGAGCATACAAAGTTGTTTGAGCAGGCCAAAAAGAGCGGTTATGTACGTGTTATGGTAGATGGCAGTATGTATGAGCTGAGCGATGATATCAAGCTTGACAAAAATAAAAAGCATAATATAGAAATTGTTGTAGACAGATTATCTGTGAGAGAGGGCATAGAGAAGCGACTTACAGATTCGATTGAAACTGCATTAAAGCTTGCAGAGGGGCTTGTGACGGTCGATGTGATTGACGGTGAGCAGATTAATTTCAGTCAGAGCTTTGCGTGTCCTGACTGCGGAATAAGTATTGATGAGATTGAGCCGAGAAGCTTTTCATTCAATAACCCGTTTGGTGCGTGTCCTGAATGTTTCGGACTTGGCTATAAGATGGAATTTGATGCAGAGCTTATGATACCGGATGAGAGTCTGAGTATAGATGAGGGCGCCATTGTCGTTATGGGCTGGCAGTCGGTAAAGGATGAGGGAAGTTTTACAAGGGCTATTATGAAAGCATATGCGGAAGAATATAATTTCAGTCTTTCTACTCCATTTAAGGATTACCCTGACGATATTAAGGACCTGATTATAAACGGTTCTAAGGGAAAGTCTGTCAAGGTGCGTTATAAAGGACAGCGTGGAGAGGGTGTTTATGATATTGCATTTGAGGGGCTTGTAAAAAATGTTCAAAAAAGGTACAGAGAGACTGCATCAGAAAATTCAAAACGCCAGTATGAGGAGTTCATGCAGATAACGCCTTGCGCTGCATGTAAAGGACAGAGATTAAAGGCAACCTCTCTTGCGGTAACCATTGCTGACAAAAATATTTTTGAGATTACAAATATGTCAGTTGGAAAATTGCAGGAATTCCTGCAAAATATGCAGTTAAGTGAAAGGCAGCTCTTTGTGGGAGCACAGATTTTGAAGGAAATAAATGCAAGAATCAAGTTTCTTATGGATGTCGGACTTGATTATCTGTCATTGTCGAGAGCGACAGGAACATTATCAGGCGGTGAAGCCCAGAGAATACGTCTTGCGACACAGATTGGCTCGGGTCTTGTCGGAGTAGCTTATATTTTGGATGAGCCGAGTATAGGTCTGCATCAGCGCGATAATGATAAGCTTTTGGGAACACTTACGCACCTAAGGGATTTGGGAAATTCAGTGATTGTGGTTGAGCACGATGAGGATACTATGCGTGCGGCAGATTTTATTGTGGATATAGGGCCGGGAGCAGGAAAAAATGGCGGAGAAGTTGTAGCAACAGGTACCGCAGAAGAAATTATGGCTTGTGAGGAATCTGTTACAGGTGCGTATCTTAGCGGAAAATTAAAAATTCCTGTTCCGGAGGTAAGAAAAAAGCCTGAGAGCTGGATTAAGATAAGAGGTGCGAGGGAGAATAATCTTAAAAATGTGGACGTTGATATTCCGTTAGGCGTAATGACTTGCGTTACGGGTGTGTCGGGTTCAGGAAAGAGTTCCCTTATAAATGAGATTTTGTATAAGCATCTTGCAAAGGATTTAAACAGAGCTCATTGTATAGCAGGTACACACGACGGAATAGACGGAGTTGAGCAGCTTGATAAGGTCATTGCAATAGATCAGTCGCCGATAGGCAGGACTCCGCGTTCAAATCCTGCAACATATACAGGAATATTTGATATGATACGTGATTTGTTTGCTGCAACTTCTGATGCAAAGGAAAGAGGATACAGCAAAGGGCGTTTCAGCTTCAACGTAAAAGGCGGACGTTGTGAGGCATGTTCAGGAGATGGTATATTAAAGATAGAAATGCATTTCCTGCCTGATGTGTATGTGCCTTGTGAGGTTTGCGGCGGCAAGCGTTACAACAGGGAGACACTGGAGGTTAAATATAAGGGAAAGAGCATATATGATGTGCTTGATATGACGGTTGAGGAGGCGGTTGATTTCTTTGAAAATGTACCGTCGCTTAAGCGTAAGATAGAAACCTTAAATGATGTGGGACTTTCATATGTAAAGCTCGGGCAACCGTCTACAGAGCTTTCCGGTGGTGAGGCTCAAAGAATTAAACTTGCGACAGAGCTGTCAAAAAGGAGCACAGGAAAGACTATTTACATCCTTGATGAACCTACAACTGGACTTCATTTTGCAGATGTACACAAGCTTGTTGAGATAATGCACAAGCTTACGGAGGGCGGAAATACGGTAGTTGTAATCGAACATAATCTTGATGTTATAAAGACTGCAGATTATATTATAGATATGGGGCCTGAGGGCGGAGACAGAGGCGGTACTGTTATTGCAAAGGGAACGCCTGAAGAGATTGCGAAAGTTAAAAAATCATATACAGGTCAGTATTTAAAAAGATATTTGGTTTAGTGTGAAAATTTAATATGGCAGGAGCAGTGATGATTAGAGGAATTATATTTGATATGGATGGCGTGATGATAGATTCTGAACGCCAGTCCAATATGGGATGGCTTTGGGCGGCAGAGCAGCTTGGAGTTGAGATGCCTATGTGGCTTATTGACAGTTTTAAGGGTGCGCCTGTAAATTTAAGCAAGCAGTTTTTTGATGATTATTTTAAAGGTAAAATTGATTATTGGGAAGCAAGGCATCTTAGGACAGAGCATGTTTATAAAATAAGAGAAACAGAGGGAATTCCTGTTAAGCAGGGATTGTTTAAATTGCTTGATTATATAAAGAAAAATAATTTTAAATGTGCAGTTGCTACGTCAACACGAAAGGAGAGCGCGGAAAAAACTCTTCATACAATAGGGGCATGGGATTATCTTGACGCTGTTGTTTATGGTAATGAGGTTGAGCACGGAAAACCGGAACCGGATATATTCTTAAAAGCTGCGAATGATTTAGGACTCAAACCGGAAGAATGTATAGTTATAGAGGACAGCATAAACGGTATTAGGGCAGGCCATGCGGCAGCTATGAAAGTTATACATGTGCCGGACACAATAGCCATTGATGACAATACAAGAATGCTTACCCATGCCGTGCTGGATAATCTTGCCGAAGTATGTGACGTGGCGGATAACTGGAATAAGTGTTCATGTACAGAATTTAAACCGGACAGACAGCATGTTATTGATACATTTACAAGATACACGTCAAATTATGACGTTTCAGATGATAAAATAAGGTTAAAAATTGAGCACACATATAAGGTGGCGGAGGCTGCCCAAAAAATATCAGTAAGTTTGGGGTTAAATCAGGAAGATACAGATATCGCATGGCTTTTGGGAATGTTTCACGATATAGGAAGATTTGAGCAACTAAGAAGATATGATACATTTTATGATGCGGTCTCTGTGGACCATGCCGCATTCAGCGCAGATATTTTATTTAAGGAAAATAAAATCGAAGACTATTTTCCGGGTATCCTTAAAAATAAAGATATTAAAACGAACGAAATACTTAAGTTATTGGAGCTTTGTATAAGGTGTCATAATATGTACAGAATTCCGACAGGTCTTACGCATAGAGAAGAAATGTTCTGCAATATTTTAAGAGATGCCGATAAAGTTGATATTATGAGGGTATGCGTGCAGATGCCGCTTGAGGCAGTGTATGAGGTGAGCAGATACGAGGCATACAACAGCGGTATATCACCTGAAGTAGCGGAAATATTTCTTGAGAAAAGGACTGTTCCTAAGGAACTTAAGAAAACAGCAGTTGACAGCATAGTCGGACATATTTCATTTGCATTTGAACTTGTTTATAGGGAAAGCATGCAGCTTGTAATACAGCAGGGCTATCTTGAAAAAATGCTTTCATTTAACTCTGATAATGAATCGACAAGAAAGACATTTGCAAAGTTAAAGCAGGTTATGGAGGAGTATGTGAAAAATGTGTGCATGTGAATCACAAGAAGCAGCAGGCGCAGTAAGATAATTAAAATCATTTGATTTAAATTATTTAAGCGAAATAATTTATTTAAAGTAATTTATCTAAAATAATTTATTTAAAGCAATTTATTTAAAATAATTTCAATTACTGCTTGTCTTTCGTTTGTACCTAAACTATAATAATTTATACATGTTGAATGACTACTATGAGGAGGATATAACGTGAATCAGGAAAAAGTTATTGTTATTGATTTCGGCGGTCAGTATAACCAGCTGGTTGCAAGACGTGTCCGTGAATGCAACGTTTATTGTGAGATATATTCATATAAAACAGACATTGAACAGATTAAAGCTATGAACCCGAAAGGAATAATTCTTACAGGCGGCCCTAACAGCTGCTATGAGGAAAACTCTCCAAGCTGTACAAAAGAGCTTTTTGAACTTGGTGTTCCTGTACTTGGTCTTTGCTATGGCGCACAGTTGATGATGCATGTTCTTGGTGGAAAGGTTGAGAAGGCTCCGGTTCGTGAGTATGGAAAGACTGAGGTTTTCGTTGAGAATAAGTCACCATTGTTCACAGATGTTGAATCAACTACAATATGCTGGATGAGCCATTTTGATTATATTTCAAAAGTGGCACCGGGATTTGATATAGTTGCGCATACTGCTGATTGTCCTGTTGCGGCAGCAGAAAATACAGACAAAAATCTTTATGCAATTCAGTTCCATCCTGAAGTGCTTCACACACAGGAGGGCACAAAAATGCTTTTCAATTTCGTAAGAAATGTGTGCGGCTGCGCAGGAATATGGAAAATGGATGCTTTTGTTGAAAATTCAATTAAAGAAATCAGGGAAAAAGTCGGTAACGGTAAAGTGTTGTGCGCACTTTCAGGTGGTGTTGATTCATCTGTTGCGGCTGTAATGCTTGCAAAGGCAATCGGTGACCAGCTTACATGTGTATTTGTTGACCATGGCCTTTTAAGAAAAAATGAGGGTGATGAGGTGGAGGCAGTTTTTGGTCCTAACGGCCCTTACAAGCTCAATTTCATTCGTGTAAATGCACAGGATCGTTTCTATGCAAAGCTTGCAGGTCATGAGGAACCAGAGCAGAAAAGAAAGATTATCGGAGAAGAATTTATTCGTGTATTCGAAGAGGAAGCTAAGAAAATAGGAGCAGTTGATTTCCTTGTTCAGGGAACAATTTATCCTGATGTAGTAGAAAGCGGACTTGGCGGTGAATCAGCAGTTATAAAGTCTCATCATAATGTTGGAGGGCTTCCTGACTGCGTAGATTTTAAGGAGATTATAGAGCCTCTCAGAGATTTATTTAAGGATGAGGTTCGTAAAGCAGGTCTTGAACTTGGTATTCCTGAGTATCTCGTATACCGTCAGCCATTCCCTGGCCCTGGCCTTGGAATACGTATAATTGGTGAGGTTACTGCCGATAAGGTGAAAATAGTTCAGGATGCGGACGCAATCTATCGCGAAGAAATAGCAAAAGCAGGTCTTGACCGTTCAATCGGACAGTATTTCGCAGCCCTTACTAATATGCGTTCAGTCGGCGTTATGGGTGATGAGCGTACTTACGACTATGCAGTTGCACTTCGTGCAGTAAACACAATCGATTTCATGACTGCCGAGAGCGCAGAGATACCATTCGAGGTGCTCCAGACAGTTATGAGCAGAATAATAAACGAAGTTCGCGGGGTTAACAGAGTATTTTACGATTTAACGAGTAAACCACCGGGAACGATTGAGTTTGAATAAGTTAGAGTATCGTAAAAACCCAGTGTTTATGCGGGTTTGCGGCACTTTCAAAAGTCTTTTGATAACAAATTGATAACAGTTGCATAAGAGCCATTATTCTTGT
>ENA-ORUW01000703-ORUW01000703.1-human-gut-metagenome-genome-assembly--contig:-NODE-703-length-29572-cov-23.391266_pt1 | contig 29572 bp, 30 predicted proteins | sample MGYA00242088_ERZ509227 | MGnify/ENA primary metagenome ERZ509227 (study PRJEB26280, sample SAMEA2338816) | human gut metagenome | biome: human gut; feature: human-associated habitat; material: faeces... | reverse complement strand
ATATCCGCTTCCCTTGGCAATCTCGCTTAAGGGACGCTCGATTCCGTCAAATATATTGCTCAGGATTCCCGGCGCCAGCGTAACGGACACCGGGGCGCCTGTACCAGTCACGGTTTCTCCCGGCTTAATTCCGCTGGTTTCCTCATAAACCTGGATGGTTGTTTTCTCTGAGTTAAGTCCGATGACCTCGCCCACCAGCTTCTCCTGGCCCACATGCACCATCTCATTCATCTGGAACCCTGAGTCGCCCAGCAGGGAAACGACAGGACCATTTATACCGTAAATCACACCTGTCTTAGCCACTTTGCCTACCTCCTGTCAAGTCAAATTTAAACTCATGGCGGGCCTCGTCCAGCTTAGTCTGGAATGAGTTGTCTATGAGTATATGCTTGCCCGGAAGCACAGCCCTTGTGCCTCCGTTAAAGGAATATTCGCTGACCTTGATGGTAGCGTTGTGATGCATGGCAATGCGCTGCAGCTTATCCACATCCGATGGGTCCATGTAGATAATCAGCTCCTCGTCCCCTGCAAATTCCTTGGCAGCCTTTACCTGGCGGTCCAGAAGCCGCTGGTAATCCTGTGTCTCCATGAAGTTGGCCAGTTTATCGCGCAGTTCCACGAACAGCTTATCCTTAAGCTCCTCCTGCTTGTGGCTGGCCTCCCTCTTTAAATCCAGCTGGCCGATGGACAGCCTTTTATTGATCTCACGTCCCAGCTTCTCTGTCTCTGCCTCCACCTGCATGTCGGCCCGCCTCCCGGCGTCAGCCGCATGCTCCTCAAAGGCAGCTTCCAGGGCGTTCATATAGTCATCCAGCATCCTGGCGCTGCGCTCTCTGGCGTCCGTCATGCAGATATCCTGGAAATGCTTTAGCTTTTCCTCTGTTGTCAAGCTGATTCACCCTCTTTCTATCATTACTACAGTTTCAGTCCGATTGCCTCGTTCACATAAGAGGTGATAAAGTCCGGCTTGCGGCCGGTTCCATGGCGGTCCGGAATCTCCACAATCAGCGGAAGCCTGCGCTCCAGCTTTACGTTGTCGATGATTTCCGGAAATTCCCTGCCAAACTTTTCTGTCAGCAGGATGATTCCGATGGATTTGTCGGCCAGGGCCTTATCCAGTTCTTCCTTCAGTTCTTCCCTCTTATGGACCACAGCCCCCTCGACTCCTGCCAGACGCATGCCGGTCAGGGTGTCGATGTTGTCGCTGATAAGGTACATCTTCATGGGATTACAGCTTTCCTAAGATCATAAAGGATATGATCAGACCATAGAGACACACACCTTCGGCAAGACCTACGAAGATTAATGATTTACCAAGGATGGAGCTGTCCTCGCTGATAGCTCCCAGTGCTGCGCTGGCTGCTGCGGAAACAGCGATGCCGCCGCCCAGACAGGAAAGTCCTGTGGCCAGGGCCGCTGACAGATACCCCATGCCTGCCGCGGATGAACCGGCTGCCTGGGCGCCCGCCTCGGCTGCCGCTGCATTGCCGGAGAACATGACCACTGCCGCAAATATCATGGTGCCGAAGAACAGGAACACATTGGCCGCCAGGGCTGTCTTATAGCGTCCCTTTGTCCTTTCCCCTGCTGCAAATGCTCCGAAAGGTACTGCAATGCTTAAAATAAGTGCTGCGCTCAGTGTAATCTTAACTAATAAACTCATATCTCATATCTCCTTTTTGTATTATATATGCTTACTGCTCTCCGGCAACCTTTCCATACGGTTCAAATGCCCTGCCGCTGCCGCGGTAAAATCGGCTGAACAGCTCATAGTATTCCAGACGCAGTACCTGGATGCCCACAATCAGGCCCTCCATACCGCATACAAACAGGTTGCCGCCAACCACCACGGCCCAGTTGGTATTTCCTCCCGCCTCTGCCCCTGCCAGCATCAGGACCACCTGCATCATGGCTGCGTGGCTCACCGCAAACGCGCCCACACGGACAAAGGAAAGGGTATTGGAAAAATAGCTTAACAGTACCTCAAAGAGTTCAAATATACCCTGGGTGATAAACATTCCCAGTCCGGTTTCCATACGCTCCGCCTTCTTCTCCACTATGGCTGCCAGCGGCTCCTTAAAGAATATCACCAAAAGCGGAATCAGGAACATGATTACCAGAATCACGGTGGCGGGAAGGGGATTACCGGTCATATACAGTACAATCACGGATGCCAGGGCAAAGTAAAATACCAATCCGGCCACGCCGTTTGTGTCAAAATACGCCTTCTCCACATCATGGGAGCGCAGGCTGTTGATGACGTTGAGAATCATACATAAAAGGATGATTCCCATTCCGATGGCAACCGCCGCCACGAATACCGTGTTCAGCCTTCCTATGAAGGGCAGATTTGTCATGGCCTCCTGGGGTCTGAGCCACACCGCATCCATGATATCCTCAAATCCAAAGACGCTTCCGAAGAGCAGTCCGAATATGGTGGAGAACACGCCGCAGCAGGAAATGATTCCGGCCAGACGTATCTTCTTAAACCGGTACAGCAGGAATCCTCCTATCAGCAGGCACAGCCCCTGCCCGGCGTCCCCGAACATGAATCCAAACAAAATGGAGTACGTTATACCAATCAGTATGGTGGGGTCCAGTTCATTATAGGATGGCAGTCCGTACATCTCCACATACATCTCAAAGGGCCTAAACAGTCCCGGATTCTTCATCTTGGTGGGAGGCGTGCTCATGATGTTGTTGTGGTCGTCCTCGATGATGCAGAAGGTATCGCTGTCACGTTCGATTTCCTTCCGGAACTTTTCCGCGTCCTTCTCCGTCATCCATCCGCACAGGATATAGAAGTTGTGGGTGTCATGCTTGGTGACGGCAGCCATCTTCCTCACATCAAAGTTGGTGGAAAATGTCCTGATGCGTCTGCAGGCAGCGGCAAACTCCTCCTTCCTGCTGCTCATGGCCTCCACGATTTTCCTGTCCGCCTCGTCTATCTCCTTCTGAAGGCTTCCTATCCTGTCGTCCAGCACATGTCCGGCCTCCACAGGAGTGCCCTCATACTCGTCCGGAAGGAAACACCTTTCAAAATGCATGGATGCATAGATGGCGTCAATCTTGTCGGCCAGGCTCTCCGGCACGAAGTAGACCACCCATACATAGTCCCCCTCCTCCTCGCATTTGAACATGACCGTGTCTATGGTCTCATACACATAGGATGAGAATTTTTCGTAATATTCCCTGGAAATACGGCCGAACCGGAACTTCATGAACCGGAACTTAAGTATCTCCTTCACGTTGTAGTTAAGCCCCGCAAAGGGTACCACCCTGTCCCTGGACGCCTTTAACTCGTCCCGCTGGTGCACCAGGGCGTTCTTCCGGTCCGTCAGTTCCTTAAGCTGGGTGTCCAGGCTGTTAATGGCCTCAACGGCTTCTTCCAGCTTCATCTTTCGGTCCGTCTGGTCCGAAATCAGGTCATGATAGCTTTCCAGCAGCTCCGAGGCCCTTTCCAGCACATCCTTATATGGATTTGTTTCAATATAAGGCCTCAGGTCTTTTACTGTCTTAAGCTCCGACAGAGCATTTTCCAGGTGTATCTCATATCTGGACAGATAGGTGTCCACCACCCGGTCGATATCCTCCTTTGGACCGGTAATACTTAAGAACTTCATCTTCTCAATCACGTCTTAACCCCCTTTAGTCAACTTGCTCCCAATCCATAACGTATCTTCTCAATGGTAGTAATGATACGCTCGACTTCCCTCTCCTTGAAGTAGAGATAGGAATTCAGTATGGCGATGGAGTATGGGTCTTTTCTGCTTGCCTTCTGGTATATCCTGTCTATTATATCGTGAGCCAGATGGTCCAGGTCCTGATTTTCGTCCAGATGGACCAGACCCGTCCTGCCGTACCAGCTTGCCCTTATGAGTCCGTACAGTATATCCAGGTTCTCCGCCTCCACCATCCGGTTAATCTCTTTCCTGGTCAGATGGAGCTGTATGGGAATCAGCATGGCGTATATCTCCCCCGGCTCCAGCTGGTAAAACTTTTTGGAACGGCAAATCCACTGGAGGTTCAACATATCCATCCTGGCGCCGAAGCACTTGGCGATTATCTTCTGCTCGTTCCTGGACAGGTACTTGTCCTTAATCTTCCACATGGACCTGAAATACAGCATATCCAGCGCTGTCTCACAGGCCGGAAGGGTTACTCTGCCGTTCTGCAGCATCTGATACAATGGCCCGTAATACGCGGACCCCTTCAGATTCCCTATGAACTCTTCCATGCTCTGGGACTGGGAAAGCGTGATTAGATCAAGGGCAGAATGCCTCCCAAAGAAATCACGGAACATGGACAGGTCCTGCCTCTGTTCCCTGTGGCCTGCCGCGTTTCTCAGACAGGTCTTCAGAATGGTAATCTCATAGTGCATGAAGTACAGGTCCAGGAAACGCCTCTGCTTTATATTGGCAAACTGGTAAAGCTTTGCAAAATCCCTGTACTGGGACAGATTCAGATGCTGCTCAATGTTTCCCCTGTGCAGATCCTTATCCTCCACCTGGCCGAATATCTCCCGGTAGGGCGGAAAGGCACGCAGGTACTGCACTGCATCCGCTACGGTTTCCAGGGCCGCCATCTCAAGGAACTGCTCATCTTTTATACGCCAGCGTTCCATTGCCTTCACCTTGGTGGCAATGCCGCTGTAAGCAATCAGGCTGCCCATAATCTCACCCCTTTATCATCTTCTGGAACAGAGCCTCTGCATATTCTTCATGGTGCCGGATATAATTATCTTCCAGTTCCTTAAGCAGGGCCTCTGATTCCGCCTTCTGCTTTGCAAGGAGCCCGTTCATTTCCGCCTCCATTTTCTCCTGAATCTCTGCAATCCTGCGCGCCGTTTCCTGTTCCATGCTCTTATCAAACGCAGCCGTCTTTGCATCCATCTCCTCAGCAAATGCCTTCTTGCGCGCATTCGCTTCTTCCACAATGGCTCCGGCCGCTGCCTCGATTTCCGATAACCGGTTAATCACAGTATCCATAGCTCTCCTCCTTATATATTTTCATATCATTTCATGATACTACTTTTTTAGAAAAAAACCAGAGGTATTTTAGTATTAAAATTAATTTTTCACAATTTCTTCACAGCAAAACGCCAAAAAGAGGAAGAACTTTTTAAATTCTTCCTCTTTTTGCATCCAAAATTACCAATTTTTTCTATACAATTTTCACAAATACACCGGCCTAATTGTCTGTCTGGGCCTCGCTGCCCTCAGTCTCCCCTCCGGTTGACGCCACGGGTTCTACCTTTTCGATAAACTTGCTGGATACATATGCCTCCTGGCCGTCGTAGTTAATAACCGCCCAGTCGTTGTCATACCGCTTCACATACACCACCTCGGTGCCGTTGCTCAGCTGCACCAGAATCCGGCCGCTGGTGGAAGGCTCGCTGCGGACATTGACGCTGTTTCCCTTAATCCTGTAGGTCTCTGCGGGCGGCTCTGTCTCAGGCTCTGTCTCAGGTTCCGGGGGCAGCGTGGGCGCGGGCTCCACAGGCGCCGTGGTCACGGCAGGCGCCGTGGTGGTCTTATCTGCTTCCCTGTCCTTGCCCGGCATGAAAACACGGATAACCACAATCAGAAGTATAACAAGCAGCACCGGAATCAGCAGTCTCAGTATGTATGCTGCCGGCGATACACGCCTGCGCTTCTTCCTGGGACCGCCCTGGCGGGACGGGCCGCTGCGGGTATTCCTGGCAGGTACCCTCTGGCTGTTTCTGCCGGAAGCGCTTCTGCCCCCGCCCGAACCCTGCCTGGGAGCCGGACGGCCTGATGTATTCCTTGCAGCCGGGGACGGCCTGGACGCACGGCCCCCCGCACCTCCTGCAAATTCGTTGGCAAACACATACACTTCCTGGGTCAGCAGCCGGAAGGCCTGATTGGCATCATATGCCGTGTCATCCCCCTCATGTACCGCCTTATTTCCCAGTATACGGATGGTATGGTAATTATCCTTGGTAGCCTTGTTAATCCACTGGCCTTCGTACAGCTGGTCTATGGTATCGGACAAATCCCCTTCCACCACACACGCTCTCTCAGCCATGCACCTTACCATATATTCCAGGACCTGTCTGGCCCTGACCATCACAAGATTATATTCTTTGCGCGCAATCAATCGCTCTGCTTCCTTAACGCCCTGCTGAATCTGCTGCCAGCTGGTCGTCCGCTCCACATTCGACATAAGCCTTCCTCCTTAGTATCGCAGATATCCGCCTATTATGTATAGTATACTAGATTTTTGCTAATTTTGCACTATTAATTATAAAAAATCAGAAAAATAAGAAAAAAGTAAATTTTGTTGCAAATGCATCTTTTGAATGTTAAAATAAGGCCTGCAGCAACTACATCACGAAAGGATGAAACATATGCGATTACGCCACATCCAGGGTGCCGAGGAAACCATTGCCTCCAGCCCATTTGTCATTCAGGAACCAAAACAGCACCGCGGCACATGGAACCAGGTATTCGGCAGCAGCAGCCCCCTTGAAATCGAGGTGGGAATGGGGAAAGGCCGTTTCATCATGGAAAAAGCATCCGCTAACCCGGATATCAATTATATAGGAATCGAACGCTATTCCAGCGTCCTGCTGCGGGGACTACAGAAACGCAGCGAAATGGACCTTGAAAACATTTACTTTATGCGCATCGACGCCAAGGACATGGCGGAAATCTTTGCCCCCGGCGAAGTGGACCGGATTTATCTGAACTTTTCAGACCCATGGCCAAAGGACCGTCATGCCAAGCGCAGGCTTACATCTCCTGTCTTTATGTCTGTGTACGACAAAATTCTGGCTCCCCGGGGAGTCGTTGAATTCAAGACCGATAACCGCGGACTCTTTGAATATTCCCTGGAATCCATACCCTCTGCCGGCTGGGAGATTACAGAGCATACCTTTGATCTTCACAACAGCACCATGGCAGAAGGCAATGTGATGACAGAGTATGAGATGAAGTTCGCCTCCGAAGGCAAGCCTATCTGCAAGCTCATTGCCCGGCGGACAGGCACCCGCGGCCAGGACCCTGCATAGAATACAGGTAAAGGATACCATCAGGAGGCGGACAACATGGCACTCCCTCCGGGAATCACCAAAAAGCTCCTCCAGGCCACCAGCGATAAGACGGATTTAAACAAACAGGCCCTCCGGTTCAACCGTTCCTTCAAGGAAGTGGGCAAACTCCTGGGCTCCGGTTCAGCCAAGGCCAAAAAGGATAAGGACAAAAAATGACATCCCAAAAAGGACATATCCGTCCAGCCGCCTGTTCCCAAGGGTACAGGCGGCTGCGGACACAGGGATTCCGAAAGGGGCTCCCATCAAAAAAGCCATGAAACTCCCAACGAAAAATTTTTCCACAGAATTTTTTCTCGAAAAGTGTTGACATTTTGCTTTTTAGGCGATATAATGGCGAACGTGCTGTTGAGACAGCCGCAAAACAAAATAAGGAAATGCGCCTTTAGCTCAGTTGGTAGAGCAGTAGACTCTTAATCTATTTGTCCAGGGTTCGAGTCCCTGAAGGCGCACTAAAAGGTCTGATTTTGCAGATATTGGAAGCTGCGGGGTCGGACTTTTTTGTTGTCCGCTTTTAGTTTAAAATCAGGGAGACTGAGCACGTCCTCCTCCCCGATGATTCCGCTGGTATTTATGGAGATAAGGTAGCTTATGACCTGTTCCATCTGTTTAAAATTTCCCGGCCATGAATGGTTCCTGAGCATGGTAAGGGCCATCGGCGCCTGCTATGCGGCCCTGTACGTTATCAGCAATTCAGCCGAGGGAATCAATCCCAACCGGGATATGAAATGCAGTATCTGTGTCATGGCCAGCGGCATGCTTGCCGCCATAGGCGGAGCCTACCTGTCCATCGGGGATATCAACATGTTCAGCAAGAACATGGTATCCGGCAGGGGATATACTGCCCTGTCCATGGTCATCCTTGGGAACCGGAAGCCGCTGTGGGTGGCTCTGGGAGGACTGGTGTACGGATTTGCCCAAAGCCTCCAGTTCGGGCTGCAGGGTGTCAACGTTCCGCCTCATCTGGTACAGATGCTGCCCTATATCCTGACCCTAACCTTCCTGTTTTATCCCGAACTGAAGGAGGCTGCCTATAAAATCTCCCGCATCATGGGTGAAAGCATCAAATCAGACCAAATCATGGGAAGGACACTGCCGGATATCATGGAAAACAACCAGCCCATTGCCCAGAGGGGCGGATACGCCTTTGAGGAGGCGGTGGAAGCCGATGATTTATAGAATGAACTTTTTTCGAAAAAATTATTGACATTTTTCTTAAAACGCATTATAATAGTGGACGTGTCACTAAAAGAAACAAATGAATCACATGCGCCTTTAGCTCAGTTGGTAGAGCAGTAGACTCTTAATCTATTTGTCCAGGGTTCGAGTCCCTGAAGGCGCACTAAAAGGTCTGACTTTGCAGATACGGAAAGCTGCGGGGTCGGGCTTTTCTTTGTTATATAAAACTTATCCCACACTATCATGCAGGAGGAATCATGAAATATTTACACCGAACCGCCGGAATCATAACCGCATTTTGCCTGATGATTATTCTTTTTATCACGTCCGTGGAGGCAGTGGTATACTGGACGCCCGGTTATTTTGAAAAGGAATACGCCAAATACAACGTGCTGGACAGCCTGCCGTCCATGACCATGAACGACCTTCTCCATGTGACGGATGAGATGATGGATTATCTCAGAGGAGACAGGGACGACCTTCACGTCACCACGACCATGGGCGGGGAACAGAGGGAATTCTTCAATGAACGTGAGATTGCCCACATGGAGGACGTGCAGGTCCTTTTCCTGAAGGCCCTGTCCATCCGCAGAGCATGTCTGGTCCTTGGCGCCGGTCTCCTCATCCTCATGGCTGCCACCAGAGCCAGGATGGGGCGGGTCCTTCCGCCTTCCCTGTGCATGGGGACAGGACTGTTTTTTGGGCTGATTACAGTCCTCGGGCTCATCATATCCACTGATTTCACCAAATACTTCATTCTGTTCCACCACATCTTCTTCACCAACGACCTGTGGATTCTGGACCCTGCCACGGATATGCTCATCAACATTGTTCCGGAAGGCTTCTTTATGGATACGGCTGCCCGCATTGCCCTGCTGTTTGGTTCCCTGTCCCTGGTCCTCTTTGGAGTCTGCCTGCTCCTCACCGTGAGAAACCGCAGGAAAGAAGGTTGAGTGGACACAGCTTCAAAAATAACGCCCCTCTCCAGCCTTTACTTGAAGCCGTAAATCCTTTATACTGTATCTTAGCAAAGAAGTGAATGGAGAATATTTGGATGAAGCGATTCCTTATGTTGTTTATATGTCTATGCCTGTGCGCCGGACTTTTCCCCATGACAGCAGCGGCAGCCCCCCAATGGCCCTCCGATGTGTCCATCCAGGCCGACGCAGGCATTGTCATGGACTCCGACACCGGGACAGTGCTCTATGGAAAGAACATGGACCAGCCCTATTATCCTGCCAGTATCACCAAGATACTGACAGCCCTGATTGTGCTGGAACAGTGCGACCTGAACGAGATGGTCACATTTTCCCATGACGATGTATACAATGTGGAGGCCGGAAGCAGCAGCGCCGGCATTGACGAGGGAGATGTCCTGACAGTGCGGGACTGCCTCTACGCCCTGATGCTGGCCTCTGCCAATGAGAGCGCCAACGCCCTGGCCTGTCATGTAAGCGGCTCCAGGGAGGCATTTGCCCAGCTGATGAACGAGAAGGCGCAAAGCTTGGGCTGCACGGGAAGCCATTTTAACAATCCCAGCGGCCTGAATGACGAGAACCACTACACCACGGCCCACGACATGGCCCTGATTGCCAGTGCCGCCATCCAGAACCCGGAATTCCTTACCATCAACGGCACCCGCAGCTACCAGCTGGCCCCCACCAAACGCACCCCGGAAGGCGGCTATGTGGCCAACCATCACAAGATGTTAAATAAAAACGAAGCCGTATACTATCCCGGCGCCTTTGCGGGCAAAACAGGCTACACCTCCCTGGCAGGCAACACCCTGGTCACCTGTGCCAAAAAAAATGACATGACCCTGATTGCAGTGGTGCTCAACGGCCACCAGTCTCATTATTCAGATACCAAGACTCTCTTTGACTTTGGATTCCGCAATTTCCAGTCCCTGCGGACTGTTGATTACGAGACCAGGTACAAGTCCCTGGAAAATGACATGACCATAGCGGGCATGACCTCAGGCGACAGCATATCCCTGGAGCTGGACCGGGGCGGCCGCGTGGTGATACCCAGGGACGCCGACTTCACGGACACCCAGTCCGCTCTTACCTATGATTTGGACGGCAGCCATCCCCAGACAGCCATTGCCTGTATCCGCTATACGTACAATGACAGGCCGGTGGGTTCCGTGTACCTGTGTTCTCCCGGATTGAAGGGAAGCGCAGTCTCCCTGACGTCCCAGGATGCCTCCGGGGCTTCTGCTGTTTCCATGGACCAGAACGGGGAGACAGATGTTCCTGCCCCTTTGGATTCCTCAGGTCCCGGAGACGCTTCCGGTCTCCAGGATGGGCCGGAAGCACCGTCTCACGCAGAAGCTCCCCACGGGCAGCAGCCGTCCCCAGGCCCTGCCCCCCGCCAGGATATCACCTCAAAGGAAGGAACCGCCGCCAGCATCCGGATTCCCGCCAACACCCTGGCCATCCTGGGGATTGCATTTTCTCTGGCTGTCATCATTGCTGTTGTGGCGGCTGTGAAGATTCATGTGCGCAAGAAGGAAGAAGAAGATTTATACCTCAGACGCCAGCGAAGGCTGGAACGCCTGGAAGACATCGGCTTTTCCTCCACCGATTTTGAAAAGCTGGTGGCCCAGCGCCGCATCTCCTCCTCTCCTCTGGGAGAAAAAGGAAAAAAAGGCAGGGGACGGAGGCGCAAGAAATCCTTTTTCCGTTGAACTTCCCCCTGGCATACGCTATAATGAAAATTGTTAATTTATCTATGCAGCCGGAATGCATCCAATGCCAACAGGGGAATATGTAATGAAATCATTCCATATAAATAAAACCGACCTTAAGGCTGCTGCCATAAATCTGGTAAGGAATCTGCCCATTACCATCGAATATATGGCTGCGGCCACTTTAATTTCCACCATATTTTTTCACTTCAGCAACAATGTGACAAATATATCCATCATATACACCCTGGCCATCATCATGATTGCCCGTGCTACCAGCTGCTACGGCGCCGGCATCCTGGCCTCTCTTTTTGGTGTGTTCTGGGTAAATTTTGCCTTTACCTACCCTTACCTGACACTGAATTTCACCATGTCCGGTTACCCCATCACCTTCCTGGGCATGGCCCTCATATCCAGCCTGTCCAGCAGCATCTGCATCATGATTACCAAGCAGAATGTCCAGCTTCAGGAAAAAGACCGCATGCTGCTCAATGCGGAAAAGGAAACCATGAGGGCCAACCTGATGCGGGCCATGTCCCACGACCTGCGCACTCCCCTGACCAGCATCATTGGTTCCAGCTCCACGTACCTGAGTCAGGAGGAATATATGTCCCCTGAAGAAAAACGGAAGCTGGTCAGGAACATAGAAGAAGATGCCCAATGGCTTCTCAACATGGTGGAAAACCTGCTTTCAGTCACCAGGATCCAGGACGAAAAAGGCGTAGCCTCAGTGGCCAAGGCAGACGAATCCCTGGAAGAGGTCATATCAGATTCCGTGCGGCGGTTCAGGAAACGGTTCCCGGATGTCCAGGTGCGGGTCAGCATTCCAGATTCCGTCATCATAATACCCATGGATGCGACCCTGATAGAACAGGTAATCAATAACCTTCTGGAAAACGCCCTGTTCCATTCCGGCACCAATGAACCCATTGATCTGGTGGCCGCCGCCGAAAAAAGCGGACTCTCTGTCTCCATTAAAGATTACGGCAAAGGGATTGCCCCCGATCTGCTGGATACGATTTTTGACGGCGGAGGCACGTCGGAAAACCACACAGGAGACGGACACAAAGGAATGGGAATCGGTCTTAGCATCTGCAAAACCATCATCAATGCCCACGGAGGCGAAATCCACGCCGGCAATCACCCGCGGGGCGCCCAGTTTACATTTACCTTACCAGATTGGAGGGAATACTAAAACATGAATACCAAAGCCAACATCATCATCATCGAAGACGAGAAGAACATCTGCAACTTCATAGAGACCGTCCTGTCCCCCCAGGGCTACCAGGTTACCAGCGCCTATACCGGAACAGACGGGCTGAAGCTCATCGAGTCCCTTAAGCCAGATGTGGTACTCCTGGATCTGGGTCTGCCGGACATGGACGGCCTGGAACTCATACAAGAGGTCAGGTCCACCAGTACCCTGCCCATTATCGTGATTTCCGCCAGGACTCTGGAGCGCAGCAAGGTGGCTGCCCTGGACCTGGGAGCAGATGACTACCTCACCAAGCCCTTTGGCACGGCTGAATTGCTGGCCCGCATCCGCACAGCGCTGCGGCACAGCCAGAGAGCGGCCGGCACACAGAGCCTTAAATATGAAGTAGGGAATCTTCTCATTGACTTTGAACGCCGCCTGGTAAAGGTAAAGGGGCAGGATGTCCATTTGACCCAGATTGAATATAAGCTGGTTTCCCTGCTGGCCCAGAACGCCGGAAGGGTCATGACCTATGAGAGCATAATTTCCAAAATATGGGGACCGTTCGCGGACAGCGACAACCAGATTCTGCGTGTGAACATGGCCCATATCAGAAGGAAGCTGGAGGAAAATCCGGCTGAGCCCCAGTACATATTTACAGAAATCGGGGTCGGCTACCGGATGCGCGAGGAATAGCGCCGAATAAAAAGACGTTCAAAAAAGGACCGCCGGAGCGGTCCTTTTTCTAATTCAGATTCCCTAGAAAATATCTGCCCAATCCTTCCAGAAAATACTGTCCCGCCACAGCGCCCTGATCCGGAACGCCCTTGGCTTTGGCTGAAAACACAGCTGCCTTTCCATACTTAGGAAGCATATCCTCGGTTGCTTTTACGCCTTCCTTTGCGCCCTCTGCCGCCCTTCGGAGCATGGCCCCCATATCAGCACCCTCTGCGCAGGCTTCCTGGGCCTTCTTTGCCCCGGCATCCACCGCATCCAGGATGGTACGGTCCCCCAGATGGCATTTTCCGCGATGTGCAATCCCTCTGGCAAAACCAGCGAGGAAATCCGCCAGCTCTTTTGGCCCCATTTCTCCTTTTTTGCCAATGGCCTTTCCGCCTTCCATGATTCCGCTGGACATCAGGGTCCCCATAGTGGACGGAACCAGACCAGCCATTTTCATGCCTGCCTTCATGAGCGTTTTTCCAATATCTCCTTCCGCCTCATTATCCCGTATCAGCTGGGGCAGGGCCCCAAAACCTTTCTGCATGGTCAGGCCCAGGTCCCCGTCCCCCATTCTGGCATCCATCTCGCAGAGCTCTTCCTTTTTCTCCCCAAAGATATCCGCCGCGCCCTGAAAGAGCTCCGGAAGTTCATGGCATGTAATCCGATCCATTCTTTTTCCTCCTTAACCAACCAGTTAAATATTCCCGGTTAAACCTGGGTATAAAACGGCGTATGGACAGGCATGTCAATCCACTGCTTCATCTCCTGATCCGCCATGCGGCAGATGGATATGGAGGCTCCGGCCATCTCCATACTGGTGGCATACTCCCCTACAAAGGTTCGGTACACCCTGATTCCCTTTTCTTCCAGAAGGCGGTGCACACTTCCCGACAGAATGTAGAGCTCCTCCTGGCTGGTGGCTCCCAGGCCGTTAATCAGCACGCAGACCTCCTCACCCGGATTCAGGGGCATATCTTCCAGGATCTCTCCCACTGATTCCTCTGCCAGCTCATCCGCTGTCTTAACCGGTCCGTTCCACACGCCGGGCTCACCGTGGATTCCCATGCCAAAGGCCATCTCGTCCTCTGCCAGGGTAAAGTTGGAATGGCCGATTTCCGGGATAACGCAGGGCGTCAGGGCAAAGCCCGCGGTTCTGGTATTTTCCTTTGCCTTTTCTGCCGCGGCCAGCACCTCCTCCAGCGTTCCCATCCGGGCTGCCCTGGCTCCGGCGCACTTATACATAAAGAAAATTCCGGCTACTCCGCGGCGCACCTGGGCGTCCTTATTGGAGAGCACATCGTCCGCCCCCACAATGCTGGCAGTCCTGATATCATCCATGTCCAGCATCTCTGCCGCCATATCAAAGTTCATAATGTCCCCTGTATAATTCCCATAGAGGAACAGGACTCCTGCACCGGCTTCCGCTTCCTTGGCCACATTGTAAATCTGCTCCGAGGACGGCGACTGGAACACACCGCCAACGCCACAGCCGTCCAGCAGGTTCTCCCCCACATATCCAAGAAACAGCGGCAGATGCCCGGTGCCTCCGCCGGTAATGATAGCCACCTTTCCCTGTTTCTTCTTTGCCGTACAGTAGCAGCGGAGGTCATCCTCCACATATTTCACCATGTCCGGGTGGGCAGCGTAGATTCCGAGCAGCATGTCGTCTGTATAGTGTTCCGGGGCATTGATAATTTTTTTCATTGTTCTGTCCTCCTAAAGAATGATTTCTTTTGGATAAGCCCACTTCTGCAGCTCCTCCACAGGCAGGGCATGTGGTTCGGCCCCGTTTCCGGCGGCCAGGGTGATGTAATACATCTCCGCAATTTCCTCCACGTACTGGGCCTTTAAAAATGCCGCGTCCATGTCCTTGTCTGCTGCAATGGCTCCGTGGCTCTCCATGAGGCAGCAGTCATACTCCTTCATCACCTCAGCCACCTTCCGGGCCAGGTCCACGGTTCCTGCCCTTCCATAAGGAGCCACGGGGACCGTTCCCGTCTTACCCAGGTAGGCGCACTCATAAACAATGGGCATAATAGGCTTGTTCATGATGGAAAACGCCGTTGAATAACGGGCGTGGGTGTGCACGATTGCCCGGATATCTTTTCTTTCCTTATAAATATACAGGTGCATCATGGCCTCGCTGGACGGCTTGACCTCCGCCGCCCTCTCGATTACCTTACCCCAAAGGTCCATGACACAGACATGTTCCGTTCCCAGTACATCCCTGGCCACGCCGCTGGGCGTAATCACCACATACCCTGTCTCCGGGTCAAATATGCTGAAATTGCCTGATTTGTGCCTGCACATGCCGAGGCGCTCCGCCTCCTTTGCCACTGCAACCACCTGCTCCTTTAATGTCTCAAGCATGTAAAATCCCTCCGCTCTGCCTCTACAGGCAGCCTTTTTGTATCATGATGCAGGCGTAAAATGCCGTCTCTGAGGTGGACACCACCGCATAGGCATCCTTTGCCGCATCATAGAACGCGAACCGGTCCAAAAAACCAACCGCATCAGCGCCGCGTTCGTCATGTTTTGCCACAATATCCGTAAACTCGTCCCAAACCGGGCACTCCAGGTCACGGTGCATTTCCATTTTATCCATGATTGTGACGGGTTTCTCCACAAAGCCGTCCAGGGGCATCAATTGCAGGATGGCGTCCAGCATATCTGTGGCCCGGTGCCCGTCGCACCGGATGTTAATATGATTCTTCTCTGCCGCGATGGATGCAGCCGGAAAATTAGCATCCCCGATAACCAGGGTGTCTCCGTGTCCCATCTCATGCAGGACCTTCAACAGCTCAGGCGATATGCTTGCAGGTACTCCACTCAGCATATGCTTACCTCCCTATTCCCAAGGACTCAAACGCCTTGTCATATGGCGCGTGGCACATTCCCTTCTCCGTGATGATGCCTGTAATCAGGGAGTGGTCGGTCACATCAAAGGCCGGATTATATACATTGATTCCTTCCGGAGCCATGCGCTCCTTATACCACATCTCTGTCACCTCATCAGGGCTTCGCATCTCAATGGGAATCTGATCGCCTGTCAATGTATCCATATCAATGGTGGAGGTGGGCGCGCACACATAGAAGGGGATTCCATAGTGCTTTGCCAGAATGGCCACGCCGCTGGTTCCTATTTTATTGGCGGCATCGCCGTTTCTGGCCACCCGGTCGCAGCCCACAAAGATAATGTCAATCTTTCCTGATTTCATCAGTATGGACGCCATATTGTCGCACTGCAGGGTGGTGGTGATACCCGCATTATAGAGTTCAAAGGAGGTGAGGCGGGCGCCCTGGAGAAGGGGCCTTGTCTCATCACAGTAAACATGCATGGCTGTTCCGGGCCATCCCTTTTCCAGGGCAATATACATGGGAGCCGTAGCTGTCCCATACTTGGCCGTGGCCAGTGTGCCTGCATTGCAGTGGGTCAGGATACCTATTTCCCTGCCCTCCTTTTTGAGCTCCTTCAGCAGCCCAAAGCCAATTTCTCCGATACCGCGGCTGATTTGGATATCCTCCTCCCGAATCTTATCCGCCTCCTCAAAGAGCAGCTCCTTGATTGCGGTCACGTCCCTTTCCTTATTGGCCGTAACAGCCGCCTCCATACGGTTCAGCGCCCAAAACAGATTGACAGCCGTTGGCCTGGACGATGCCAGATAATCCTTCAATTCCTTAAACCGGCTGTAAAACGCGTCGTACTGGTCCCCGGCAATGCCGGATGCCAGCAGGGCTATTCCATAGGCAGCCGCAGCGCCGATTGCAGGGGCTCCGCGGACTCTCAGCTTCTTGATTGCCTCCCATATTTCCTCTTTTGTATTCAGATTGATACGCTTAATGGTGCCCGGAAGAAGCGTCTGGTCTATGATGTCCAGCGAGCTTCTGTCCTCTCTCATTCTGACCGTAATCACCTGGTCAAAAAATTCCTCAACCGTCATGGTTTTTATGCCTCCTTCTCTACTTAACCTGTGTAATCCCTCATGTCCCAACCGGCCTTAAAGCGTCTTTTGGGCTGCTTCCTTTGCCCTTAACACTGCCGCAGCGTAATCAGCCCCGGTCCTAAAGGAGCCCTGGTTCATAATATAATCCTTGCCTGCCAGTATATTGATGCGCTCCGCAAGGAGGCGTTTCGTTTCATCCTGAATGGCGGTCACATCCACTACATTGGCCATGCCCACGGTCCTGCGGTGCAGCTCCGTGCCTGCATAACCGGCGGTATCCTTAAGGATTCCGCCAAAATACCACTCCTTAAAGCCCTTTACCTTAGCCATTGGCTCTGTCACTGCCTCGTCATACTTCCTGCTGAACTTTTCAATAAAGAGATCCACTGTCTCCTCAATGGTCTTAAGGCACCAGTCGCAGAATGGTCCGTCGTCCGCGGAAAGTCCGTTGTCATATGCGAATATCAGGTTGGCCACCACATTGCCCACATCATAGCCCATAGGCGCATAGGTTCCGAATTCACAGTCAAATATCTTTGTTGAATCCTGGCGGATAAAGATGGATCCCGTGTGAAGATCGCCGTGCAGAAGCGCCTGGGCATCTGTCATAAACCGGAATTTAAGCTTGCTCACCTCCAGGCGGAGCGCCTCGTCCTCATAGAGCTCCTTCTTCACAAAATCCCGGTTGGGCGCATACACATTGTTCCTGTCATACAAATCCATATATGGCTCCATGAGCACAAGTTTTTCCGTGATATCACAGAGGTCCGGAGAAATGAACTTTTTTACCAGCTCTTTCTTCTCCTTGTGGTCCATAACCACATCGCTGCTCAAAAGAAGGGTGTTCACCATAAAGGTGGATACGTCCTCAGCGAATCTTGGGAAGGTCTCATGCTTTAACATGGCGTCGCGCATGACCGCATAATCAGAGCAGTCCTCCATGCCGCAGGCGCACATGACGGTGTCAAAGAAATACACATGAGGTACCATTCCCGGCGCATACTGGTCCTCCAGCATGAGTATTTCGGACTCCAGGCGGTTTCTGTCCCTGGATGGTTTTATGTCCTTGGATATCCTGGCCTCGGATCCGGCCTGTTTGATGTAGATGGAATGTCCCTTGCCGTCCCATACACGATACACATAGTTCAGGTTGCCATGGGAAGGAGGAACCACTGCCTCCATAGAATCGCGGTCCCATGGAATTTCCGTGGCTTTCTCCAGCGTATACTCAATGACATCCCCCACGTTCATCTGAAAATAATGATCAAATCTTGACATATGTAGTAACCTCCTGATTAATCTTCTTTCTTAGATGCATAAGCTGCAATAAGCGCAAGTGCCAGGACAGAGCCCTTCACTGCCGGCAGAACATAGAACGGAACCGCACAGATGGTAAGGCCGTTCTCCAGTGTGGAAACCAGCATGGCTCCTATCATGGTTCCCAGTGCATTAGGCTTCTCAGCGCCGCCCACGGTACGTCCGACGAAAACAGCTGCCAGTGACGGCATCAAATAGTTATCGCAGCACATAACCTGTGCAGAGCTTCCCCTGGATGCCACCAGGATACCGCCGACGGCGATGAACACGGCTGTAATCATACCGGCCAGATAGCGGTATTTCTTTACATCGATACCGGACAGCTTTGCAGCTTCCTTATTGCCGCCCATAGCGTAGAGATACCGTCCGTGCTTGGTAAAGTTGAGGAAAAGATAGGCCACAAGCACACAACCCAGCATGATGATAATGATCCACGGAGCGCGTCCAATGGCTGAAAATGATTCTGAAAGCGCGGTACGTGCAGGTGCCGCTCCCCAGGAAGTCTTCATGCCGGTGGAGACAGCGCCTCCGCCTATATACCACTGGCCGATTCCCTGATGGACAAACATCAGGGCGCAGGTGGCAAGCATATCCGGAATCTTGCAGACAAGAATCAGGAACATGGTCAGCTGGTACATAACCAGAGTAGCCAGAATACAGATAAGAATTGACATTCCCAACGACTGTCCCAGCCAGAGATACGCAGACACAAACACATAAGCAGAACAGCTGGCCAGTGTTCCGGCTGACATATCAAAACCATCCGGCGCCATGGTGATGGTGGCCGCTATACCAAACACCGTATTAATAGCCATTGCCCTGAGAATATTTACCATGTTGCTTGTTGACATAAAGGAATTGCCCTTATAGGCTGTAAACGCAATAAAGCAAACAAGCAATGCCAGGACCGCAGCCCAATCCACTAAAAACCTCTTAATATTTGTACGACTTTTCATCGCTACCGTATCCCTCCTGTCTATTATTTCCCGTTCTTATTGTCTTTCCCGCCAACTGAGTAGAACATGATTTCGTCCTCCGTGGTCTTAGCGGTTTCCAGCTCTGCCATGACCGTACCGTTGTACATGACATACATGCGGTCCGTGAGAGACAGCAGCTCCGAGTTTTCACAGGAAGCATAGATAACACAGTTTCCCTGTTTCGCAATTTCATTGATCAAATGGAAAATGTCCTGCTTTGCCCCCACATCCACTCCCTTTGTGGGCTCGTCAAATATGTATACATCGCAGTCCGCCGCAAGCCATTTTCCCACCGCCACCTTCTGCTGGTTGCCGCCGGAAAGATTCTTGACCTGCTGCCTCACGCTGGGCGTGGAAATTCCAAGGTCCTTTACAAACCGCTTCGCATTGTCGTCCACTTTCCGCCTGCGGATAAAGGGGCCTGTACAGAACCTGGAAAGACATGCCGCCGATAAATTAAAGCTTACATTCTCATTTACCAGGACCCCCTCCTTACGCCGTTCCTCCGGCACCAGGGCCATCCGGTTCTTTACTGCCCCGGAAGGATTTGCTATCTTTAATTCCTTGTTTTTCAGGAGAACCTTTCCGCCTGTCTTTTTATATGCGCCGAAGACGGTCTTGCAAAGCTCGGATTTCCCGGCTCCCACCAGGCCGGCTATTCCTACCACCTCGCCCTTTTTCACCTGTATGGACACGTCCTTTACCTTGCCGCCTGCGCCGGACAGGTTTTCTGTCCGAAACAGCACCTCGCCAATCTGGCAGGCTTCCTTTGGGAAGTTCTCCTCGAACTTGCGTCCCAGCATCTTCTCCACGATTTCTTTTGTGGTAGTCTCCCCTGTAACCGGAGTGGTGTCAATCATCCTGCCGTTTCGCATTACCGTGTAATTCTCGCAGACCTCCAGGATTTCATTTAACCGGTGGGAAATAAAAAGAATCGCAATATTTTCCGTTTCATGTAAATGCTTGACAATCCGGAACAGCTCCTCTGTCTCGGTATTGCTTAAAGGCGCGGTCGGCTCGTCAAGAATCAGGAAATTACATTCCGACCGAATGGCCTTGGCTATGAGCACCATCTGCTTCTGGGCCAGGGACAGGTTCTGCACCAGTTCATGCTCATCCACCTGATCGCGGCCGATATGCAGCCGGTCCAGGGCCTCGCGCCCCTGCTTATATACTTTTTTCCAATTTACGATATAGCCGCTCTTTCCCATGACCATATCGTTCTGTAAAATGTTCTCCGCAACTGATAAGGTAGGATACAGAGCCATATCCACTTCCTGATACACAATCTGGATTCCCAGTTTCTTGGCATCCACCGGCGTCCTTACCTCCACCTTTTTTCCATTCAGCAAAACTTCTCCGGTATACGTGGAGTTTGCCCCTGCCAGCACCTTCATCAAAGTTGATTTCCCTGCGCCGTTGGCACCCACGACTGCCCGGATTTCACCGGTGGACACTTCAAAGTTAATGTCGTCAAGTGCTTTGACGCCCGGAAATTCAATGGAAACATGTTTCGTTTCTAATCTAATCCTATCCATGGAGTCCCTCTTTTCAGCGATACAATCTTCTTAAAAAAGAGAAACGCAGGCCAAAACCCGCGCTTCCCCCAAAAACGATTGCCTGTGGTTTTGTGTTCAAAAGAAAACCTCGTTTTTTACTGGCCGCTTATTTGTGAATCAAATCCTTTGGCATCCAGTCTGCGGCAGACAGATAATCCAGATTTCCGTAAGTTTCGCCGGCAATATTGCCCAGGTTCTCAACGGTGGAATCTGACTTAAGTGCATCTGCCTTGATTGCGGTGCCGGGAACCTCAACTACATCCACGCCGCTCTCGCCGGTTGCAGGGTCAAAAATCTTATCATACTGGTCTGCCAGCTCCAGCATCAGGATACGCATGCCAATCTCGCCGTTCATGGTCCAGTCGGTTGTTCCTGCTGCGGTCCAGATGTCAGGACGGGTCTGCATGTTGGTTACGTCAACCGGGTCAATATCAACAGATGCCATGGGAAGAGCGTCGCCGTTCTTGCCGTTAAAGTTGTCATTCTCAGCAATTGCGTTGTAAACGCCCTGGCCGTACAGGTCATAGTATGCGATGATGCCGTCCACATCCGCCCTGTTTACGCCCTGCAGATATGCAGCAGTCACTGTGTTAGCCGAGTCAACGGAATCCTGAAGAGGCTGTACCTCGCCTACGGTAACAATCTTACCGGCAGCCTCATACTCCTGCCAGCCAACCTCGCGGCGGTCAAACGGGCTGTTGTAGTTAGGACCTCTCCAAACCTTAATCAGGCGGACGCCCTCGCCGTACTTTTCAATCATCTGGTCCAGAAGTACGGTTACCAAGGACTTATCCTGCTGGAACATCTGGGTAACGCCCGGAAGCTTCTGATACGCTCCGTCGGAGTAGAACTGTGTGTCAAAGGCAACAATCTTCATATCCGGATACTGCTCTGTGATTTCCTTAAGGAATACATAAGAGCCGTCCTGGTTGCCGTGGCTGACCAGCAGTCCGTCATAACCTGCGGATGCGCAGGTACGGATGGTATCCTGCCACTTGTTGAAGTCACCGTCACAGAAGAAGAAATCAAACTTTACATCCAGGGCATCGCAAAGAGATGCACAGGAATCTTTCCACATCTGAAAGATGGTTGCGGATGGCAGAAGCATGATATAGGCCACTTTCTTACCTGCCACCGGGTTCTCTGCTGCAGCCGGCGCCGCCGTGGTGTCTGCCGCTGCCTCTGCTGCCGTGGTCTCCGCAGCCGCCGCAGCGGTGGTTTCTGCCGCCTCAGTCTCTGCTGCCGTGGTGGATGAACCTCCCGAGCCGCCGCAGCCTGCCAGCAAGGATGCTGCCATAGCTACCGCCGCAATTACACTGACCACTTTTTTCATTTTTTTCATTGTACTCTTTCCTCCTTTTTTGTTATTGATATTGTTTACTAAACAATATGTGTACCTCGTTTTTTGTGTTAACTAAATAGTACAACGTTTTTTCTTCAATGTCAATATATTATTGGTATTTTTGTTATTATTTTTCGTTTAATATTATTATTATTGTGCATTTTAATTGTACCAATCAATAAACAGCCGTTTTTTATCCTTCCTGTATTTGTTTTTGTTTAGTAAACATTCAATTTTTTATATTGAATTGACCCGGTTTCAACCCTGTGTTATAATTCAAACTATAGTATGATTAGTAAATCACATGGATTGTTCAATGATGTTTAATTTGACCTCTGCAATCCGGAAAGAGAGATTTCATATGACCGTCAGAGAGCTGGCCAAGCAGATTGGCGTTTCGCCCGCAACCATTTCTATTGTGTTAAACGGGAAAAAGGGAGTCAGTGAGGATACGCGAAAGAAGGTGTTGGACGCAGTAAAAGCCTGCCAGTACACGCCTCCTGCCCGCAAGCCCAAAAGCGGCAAGAACGTACTCCTGGTAAAATACTATAAAAGCGGTATGCTGGTGGAGGAAAATCAGGGATTCATTTCCATGATCATTGATTCCATCGAGGAACAGCTCCGCGCGGAGCAGCTGGGCATGACCATGACCGTGGTCAAAACCGGCTTAAAGTCAGCCCTTGATTCCATTGATTACAGCAAATACTGCGGGATGTTCCTCATTGCAACCGAGGTGATGCGGGATGAATTCTCAGCCCTTGATTCCATTCCCATCCCATTTGTGGTGGTGGACAACACAGTCCCCAACCATTACTGTAGCAGTGTATGCATGAACAATGCCGAAAATGTCTACATTGCCCTCCAGTACTGTAAAGAATGCGGACATACCGAACTGGGCTACCTGGGCAGTACCACAGGAGCAGAAAACTTTAATGAACGGCACGTAGCCTTTCTCAGATATGTAAAAGAATTGAATTTTCAGTTTAACCCTAAAAATGAGTTTCGTGTAAAACCTACCATGTTGGGGGCCCATGACGATTTTTTCAGAATACTGGATCAGAACCCGGTGCTTCCCTCCTGCTTTTTTGCGGAAAACGACACCATTGCCCTGGGCGCCATGAAAGCCCTGAAGGAAAAAGGGTATAAAATTCCCAATAACGTATCCCTGATTGGCTTTGACGATATCCCCTATTCCTCTATCAGCTCCCCCACACTGACCACCATCCATGTGCAGAGGAAGATAATGGGAAAGCAGTCAGTCACCCAGCTGATGCAGCTGATAGAGGATCCCCGGTTCATGCCCATGAAAACCCAGATTACGGGAAAGCTGGTGGAACGCTCCAGTGTGAAACATCTGGCATAATCAAAAAACCCGGCCTCTCAAACCAGAGGGACCGGGAGACTGTGGTTAATCACCTGCTCCGTTTCTTCTTATGAAACCTTATCCGATTGATTCTGTTTGCTTCTCCCCTTCAGGGGCTTTAAAGCCTCCTTGTGATGGGCCTTGGCACTGCGCTTTTTCCGGCTGTCCTCCTTCCTCTGGACCAAAAGCTCCACATCCTGGGCATCCGCCATTTTTGCCGTCTTCACAGCATAAAAGCGGTCATCCTCTGACTTTTTTACCCTGATTTTCCCCTTCACAACCCCATGCTCCGGGCATACGGCCAGGCAGAAATAAAATCTCTGTCCGTAAGGAAACCATCTGAGCTTCTTGCGCAGCATCCTGTTGCATTTCACGCATTTCATATCTGTTATATCCTTATCTTTAAGGATGTCTTCCCTGGAGTCAAATTCTCTGGACACATACTTGGAGTATTCCGGAAAATACAGCCGGTATTCCTCGGCCTTATTCCTGGGAAGTCCGTAATAATCCACCGACACGTAGGTACCATAAGTCTCCATGTCCAGAGCCGAAAGGATACGGCCGGTATAATAGGCATCATCCAGCGCCCGGTGAAACGGCCTCTCCTCTTCCATTTCCTGAAGCTGTACCGCCATATCAAGGGATACCTTGTTTTTTCCGTCCCCGTACTGGAGGCAGTAAAGCTTCTGAATATCCAGATAAAGAAGGGGCCTGGGAAACGGGTTGGGAAGCTTATGATAAGCCATATTCCTCTGAAGCTCCGTCAAATCCATGGAGCCCCAGGTACAGAAGCAATACTCCTCCTCACCGCACCATGCAAGGAAACGGTTCATAACCACATCAAAGGGTTCTCCCTCCTGGCGCAGCTTTGCCATATCCATGTGTGTCACTTCCGATATCTTAAAATGCATCTTTTTATAAACCTTGGGCCGGATCAGCTTGTGAAACGTTCCTGTCTCTTCAAAATTCCCGTTCAGCTTTACTGCTCCGATTTCTATGATTTCAAAAGGAAGATGCTCCACCGAATCTTCCTTTCCATTGGGACTCTGGTTCCATTCCAAATCAAAAACAATGTAATTCATCTTTTCATCCTGTCACTATACAATCTCAATTTACCTACCTATCTTACCATATCGGAAAGAATATGGAAAGGGGCTTTCTATGTCATTGATTCCCAGTATTGCCAATTCTGCATCTGTATCCTACGCTCTATTTTCACCTCATGCCGCCGACGTAATATATGACGGTTAGCGCCTTCCGGTTGCTGCCTTCCCATTGCATTTTTAAATGTTAACCAAAATTTGCTTTTATGTTGACAATTTGCCGTACACTATCTATAATAAGTAAAATGTAATGGTAAATTTCAGAGAGGAGCCCAATATGATGAAACTCATACAAGCCGCCTGCCAATGGGGACAGAAGGATTTTGACGGGTGGGTGATTGGAAAGGCCCGGTACTGTCTCCACAGCCGGTCGGAACCCGCATCCTGTGAATCCATCCCGAAAAAGGCTGCTCCCGGATATGTCCTGTTGGAAACCACTGCATATGATGCAGGCCGTCTGCCCTGCCGGTCTCTTGAAATATGCCTGGTGGACATTAATGTTCTCCGGAATACCGGAAATGTCAAGGGGGCCAGGTGTATGCCGGGACAACTGACCATGACCTTTCTTCCGGAAGACCTTAAGAGCTTCCTGTCTGCTTCCGGGGATACCAACCCGATTCACTATGGACCAAATGCAGTCGTTCCCGGCCTGTGGATACTCAGCCGGCTGGAGGAATTGTACGGCTCCCACAGCCCTGCCGAGACCCTTTCCATACGATTCCTGCACCCCGTCCATACAGGAGGCTCTGTCCGCCTGATACAAAATAACAACATGGTAACAGGAACCGTGGGCAGTACCACCTGTTTTACCATGACCATCCACTCACCAGATCAAACTTAAAAACGGAGGTAATCATGAATCAGAAATTTAATACTGTAGAACTCACCAAAATGGCCCTGCTGACCGCATTAATATGTGTTTCCGCTTACATTGTCATCCCTCTTCCATTCACGCCGGCCAGTCTTACGGCCCAGACCCTGGTTGTCAATCTCATTGCACTGCTCCTGACTCCCAGGCAGGCAGTTTTTACCATGGTCGTGTATATTCTTCTGGGTCTGACCGGTCTGCCTATATTCTCCGGCGGCATGGGCGGTCCCGGAAAGCTGTTCGGCCCAACAGGCGGCTATATCATGTCATGGATTCCGGCTGTCATGCTCATGTCATGGTTAAAGGGAAAAAATTACAGCTTTAAGCGGTATTGTCTGGTGACCATTCTGGTTGGAATGCCTGTGATTTATCTGATAGGAAGTGCCTATATGAAATTCATAACCGGAATGGACTGGACAGCCACCTTCACAGCCGCCGTAATCCCATTCATTCCCCTTGATATTTTTAAATGCTTTGCCGCCGCCCTGATTGCGAAGCCGGTGCAGATAAGTCTGTCAAACGCCCAGCGGACCCGTTAGGAGGCTTTCATGGACAAGGTATTCATACTTGGAGGGCTGCGCAGCTATATCGGCGTAAGAAACAGCGCATACCGCCATGTACCCGCCGAGCATCTGGGCGCCGCCGTGTTAAAGGAGCTGACCGCCCGGTATCAGCCGTCAAAAATTGATATGATTATCTGCGGCAACTGTGTGGGAGGAGGGGGCAACATTACCCGTCTCATGGCCCTGGAGGCAGGACTTTCGGAATCCATTCCTTCCGTTACAGTGGACCTTCAGTGCGCTTCCTCCCTGGAAGCCGTCATAACAGCCGCGGCCAGGATACAGAGCGGTCTGGCTGATCTGGTGATTGCCGGAGGTTTTGAAAGCAGTTCCACTCAGCCCCTGCGCAGCTATAACCCTAACCATCCATATGTCTCCTCCCATACTGATAATCCTTCCGGCAATCCGGCTGACATACATGACGGCAGTCCGGCTGACAATAGCGATGTCCGCAGAACGGGGCTTTCCCTGACGTACAGCACCGCCAAATTTATTCCCGGCCCGCACCGTGAGGACGTAATGCTGCAGGGTGCGGAAAAGACAATATGCCATTACCATATAAGCCCCGGAGAAATGGACGCCTGGGTGCTGGAAAGCCACAGGCGGGCGTACAAAGCTGCCCGTGAAGGCCTTCTTGACAGCATAACTGTCCCTGTATACGGACTTGACCATGATGAGGGAATCCGGCCCCGCCTGAACCAGCGCCTGCTGGACCGGCTGCCCTGTGTCCTGAGGGATGGCCGGTATCTCAATGCCGCCAATGCCTGTACCATGAATGACGGGGCTGCCTTTCTTCTTCTCTGTTCAGAACCGTATCTGAAAAAGCACAAACTCTCTGCCCGTTTCCGCCTTGCAAATGCCTGTACGGTTGGGGCTGACCCACTTATGAGCCCTGCCTCCGTGCTTCCTGCTGTCAAAGGTCTTTTGGAACGCAGCGGACTCTCCATGAATGACATAGGAGCCATTGAGTGCAATGAGGCGTTTGCCGCTATTGATGTTCTAATGAACCGGGCTTATCCGGATCAAGCCTCCCGTTATAATCAGCTGGGCGGCGCCCTGGCCTACGGGCATCCCTATGGGGCTTCCGGCGCCATTATTCTTCTCCATCTGATGAAGTCCATGGAACTGTCAGAAAGCAGCCGTGGCATCTGCTGCGCGGCTGCCGCAGGCGGTATCGGAAGCGCCATTCTTCTGGAACAGTAAACAGCATCATCTCCCCAAATATCATACGCCAAAAGGAGTCACCCATGAAACATTCTATGGATTATCTCTCTCTGATTCAGTCCATTCCGGCTCACAGGACAGCCCTGATTGAGGACGGCCGGTTTTATACATACGGCACGCTTGTCATGGAAGCCTGCCGCATCCGTTCCCTGTCCCCGGAACCGGCTGCGCCTTCCGTGGCATGGATCAAGGCGGCCTCTGTGCACGGCCAGCTGGTACGGTTTCTGGCATTTAGCGGTACATCCCGTGTTCCCGTCATTGTGCCCGCAGACATGAAATATGTTCCCGAATCCCTTATAACAGAGGAAATTCCTGCCGGGGCCTGTATGGGTGTGCTTACCTCCGGTTCTACGGGACAGCCAAAACTATGGTTCCGGACCCTGGATAGCTGGGCCTCCTTCTTTCCTATCCAAAATACAATCTTTGGAATGACTGCCCAAACACGGCTTTTTGCTCAGGGCAGCCTGGCATTTACCGGCAATCTGAATCTGTATCTGTCCCTTCTGTCACTAGGAGCATCCATCATCACCGCTTCCCCTGTAAATCCTTCTGTCTGGTGCAGGGAAATAGAGCTTCATCATGTGGATGCCCTCTATCTCATCCCCTCCAAGCTCCGGCTCCTGGCAAAATACGCTTCCCATTCCAGCCCTGATATCAAGACCATCCTGGCCGGTTCCCAGAGCCTTGGCCGCGGGGATATGGTCCTTTTGAAAGCAGCCTATCCGGACAGCTGCTGTTTCCTCTATTATGGAGCCAGTGAATTGAGCTATGTCACCTGGCTGACAGACCAGGAAATGAATGATAATCCGGCCTGTATCGGCAAACCCTTCCCAGGCGTAGACGTAACCCTTTGTAACGGCGAAATCTATGTGGATACCCCCTATTCCGCCATAGGAATCACAGGGCCTTACAGCGTTGGCGATACCGGCTATATGGACCGTGACGGTTATCTGTACTTTAATGGACGCAAAGACAATGTATACAATATTCACGGCAATAAAGTTTCAGCCGTAAAAATAGAAAATGCACTGAACTCCCTGCCTCAGGTACAGGAGGCCGCTGTCATCTTTGAAAACAATGCTCTGCGGGCCCATGTTGTCCTCCCGGTGCCCACTCCCTCAGGCCAGGACGCAGCTGCCCTGCGCCGCATCATTAAAAAAGAACTGAATGATTATCTGGAATCCTGGGAAATTCCCAGGGATATTGTATTCCATGAAAACCTTCCGAAAAACAATAGCGGAAAGACAGTCATGGGACTGCTCTCCGCTAAAGAATCAATTACTATATAAGCCTGAATTCATGGGCAGGCTTGTCATACTGCCTCCCGGTAATCACACTGGCTGTAAGGTCCGTGCAATTTCTCATAACGGTCCTGTCCGTTTCCAAAATTAAATTTCTTCACTGCCAGCCCCTTTTCATTCACACCGTCCAGAGGGGCATAGGGCACTGCCAGGGTTATGATTTTGCGTTTCAATGTATCCGGCAGCTTATCTTCTCCAAACCCCAGAAATGCCAGGTTGACTGTTGACATGGAACGGTAACCGTTGTCTGGCTCTGTTACCACGAAAAGGGCCGGAGAATACGTCAGGTCAAAATTCCGGCCGAATATGCGATCCCCATCCTCTGTCTGTGCGCTGAAGGTGGAACAGCCTAAGTCGGGAATGGAAAACTCCAGCGGAATTCCTTTTAGCAGACGATTGGTCACAAACTATATAGCACATGTTTTCGGACCCGGATACTCCACTGTACATCATAGGATAAAATGGCCGGTCATGCGGAGGCTTATTTGGCATACCCAAAATCAGGAAAACTTGGAGCCATATATAAAAAGTGCCCTTGCCATAGAACTGGGGCGGGATTTGTTAAAATCCCGCCCCAACTATTGACAAAGAGCCGATAAAATAAAAAGAACCACATATCCGTGACTCTTTTTTAGAGGCGACGACCGGAATCGGACCGGTGATGAGGGTGTTGCAGACCCGTGCCTTACCGCTTGGCTACGTCGCCATATTAACTTATAAATGACCCCAAGGGGATTCGGACCCCTGTTACCGCCGTGAAAGGGCGATGTCTTAACCGCTTGACCATGGGGCCTTGCATATATAAATTAAAAAACTCCCCGAGTAGGACTTGAACCTACGACAGCGCGGTTAACAGCCGCGTGCTCTACCGACTGAGCTATCGAGGAATAATGATACGCTTATTGTACTTTGCGCTGACCAAATCATTATACAATAACTTTGCCAAAATTTCAAGCACAATTATAACATTTTACGTACCCTCAAAACCGCATATTGAATTCCGATTGCTTCACAAACCAACTTTTTCCCTTAACCTTTTGGATAAGCCCTCGACCGATTAGTATTAGTCAGCTACGTACATTACTGCACTTCCACCTCTAACCTATCTACCTCGTCGTCTTCAAGGGGTCTTACTAACTTGACGTTATGGGATATC
>ENA-ORUW01000689-ORUW01000689.1-human-gut-metagenome-genome-assembly--contig:-NODE-689-length-30081-cov-5.064144_pt1 | contig 30081 bp, 30 predicted proteins | sample MGYA00242088_ERZ509227 | MGnify/ENA primary metagenome ERZ509227 (study PRJEB26280, sample SAMEA2338816) | human gut metagenome | biome: human gut; feature: human-associated habitat; material: faeces... | reverse complement strand
TAGAGTGACTTAAAATGCGAAGCATTTTTCGGAACGGCAAAGTGAAACTATTGTTGCCGAACGAAACCGCATAGATTTACATAATAAATATTATCATTTATTAAAATCTGGTATTTATTTTTTGCTGTTGTAAAATTATATATATCAGACTAGGGAGATTATGCGAGATGGAATTAGATGTTATAAAAAAAGTTGACCCTGCAGTGGCAGAGGCTATTGAAAAAGAACTGGACAGACAAAGAAATACAATCGAGCTTATTGCAAGCGAAAACTTTACTTCACCTGCAGTAATGGCAGCTTGCGGTTCTGTTTTGACTAATAAATATGCTGAAGGCAAACCTCACAAAAGATTTTATAACGGTTGCGAAAACGTTGATATTATCGAAGAATTGGCACAAAAAAGAGCATGCGAATTATTTAAAATGGATCACGCAAACGTTCAGCCTCACAGCGGCGCACAGGCAAATATGGCAGTGTTTATGTATGCATTGAATATCGGTGACACTGTTCTTGGCATGGATTTGTCTAACGGCGGCCACTTAAGCCACGGCTCACCTGTTAATTTTTCAGGTATTAACTACAATATTGTAAGCTACGGAGTGAATGATAACGGCGAAATTGACTATGATGAAGTTGAAAAACTTGCAAAAGAACACAAACCAAAAATGATTATTGCAGGTGCAAGCAACTACTCTAAAATTATTGACTTTAAACGCTTTAGAGAAATAGCTGATATGGTCGGAGCTTATCTGATGGCAGATATTGCTCATATTGCTGCTCTTGTTGCAGGCGGTGTTCACCCGTCTCCGGCCGGATATGCGCATTTTGTTACAACAACAACACACAAAACATTAAGAGGTCCCAGAGGCGGTATTATTATGTGTGATGAAGAACACGCAGCAGGTATTGATAAGGCTGTTTTCCCGGGTATGCAGGGCGGTCCTTTGGAACATATTATTGCCGGTAAAGCAATTGCTTTAAAAGAAGCTCTTGATTCTTCTTTTAAAGAATACGCTGCTCAAATTGTTAAAAATGCTAAAGCTCTTGCTAACGGTCTTATGGATGAGGGTATGGATATTGTTGGCGGATGTACTGAAAACCACCTTATGACATTAGATTTAAGAAAATTCAATAAAACAGGTAAAGATATTGCAAATGTTCTTGAAAAAGTGGGCATTACAGCAAACAAAAACACTGTACCTAATGATCCTCAAAGCCCGTTTGTAACAAGCGGTGTAAGACTTGGTGCAGCTGCTGTTACAACAAGAGGTTTTAAAGAAGAAGATATGGTCGAAGTTGCCAAAATTATTGCAGGTGCTGTTGTTGCATCTGATAATGAAACTGCTCTTAAAAACCTTAAAGAACGTTCTTTAAAATTATGTAAAAAATACCCGTTGTATGAAGGAATGCACGTATAATGATTTCACTAAAACTGTCTGACGCACATATACTCGGTATGATAATGGCTTATCTTTTAGGCTTTTTTATAATGCCGTTTGTTATTTATTTTGCTAAGAAAAACAACCTTATTGATAAGCCGAATGAAAGAAAAATTCACCACGGTCCGATTGCTCGTCTTGGCGGTATTGCAATTTGGTCGAGTGTAATGTTGTCTTTTCTTTTGCTTGTTATATTGAGCTATTATCCTTATGGCAAACTTTTATCAGGAATTTTGTTAGGCGGGTCGTTGATGTTTCTTCTCGGATTAATCGATGATATTTATGGGTTAAATGCCAAATTTAAATTGATGATACAAATAGCTATTGCGTCTATTGTGTTCTTTCTGGGTATTAGTGTTAATACGATTTACAATCCGTTTGGCGCACCGATTCATCTGGGGCTTGTTTTGTCATACATTGTGACAATTCTGTGGATAGTTGGAATTTCCAATGCTCTCAATTTTATTGACGGTGTGGATGGCCTTGCCGGTTCAATTGTAACAATTTCGTCTGTAACTCTCGGTTTGATTGCTGTTGCAATGACTCCGACAAATGCAATAAGCGCTTTGATTGCTTTTATACTCGCAGGTTCAATGCTGGCATTTTTAACTTATAACTTCCATCCGGCAAAAATATTCATGGGTGATTCCGGCGCTTTGTTTGCAGGATTTTTACTGGCGACACTTTCTATAACTGGTGTTATGAAATCACCGGAATTAACTATGTTTGTTCCGTTCTTTATTTTGTCTGTGCCGATTATTGATATTACGTTTTCTTCTTTAAGAAGAATTGCCAAAGGGGTTTCTCCCTTTACTCCTGATGCAGAACACCTTCATCACAAACTTTTGCATGCAGGTTGTTCTCAAAATCAGACTGTACTGATATTGTCAACTGTGGCTGTTGTTTCCGGTGCAATTGCAAGTTTTATTGTCGGCACTCCTTTAAAATTCTTTGTTTATGCGATTTTGATTTCTGTTATAATGCTGTTATTAAGCTTTATGGCAAGCAAAAATAAAGAATAGGGATAAAAGGCTACAACAGTATCGTAATATGGGTAAGGCGAAAAAACGTAATTTTAAAACCTGTGTAAATCAAGGCGGGGCAATGGGGTCATTGCCTTCTACTTTTACGCGTGAGGAAGCCGTATCTTTTGTTATTGAAAAGATAAAATCCAATGACCTGGGCCCGCAAACAAAAGATATAATTAGCCTTTTTGGTATAAAAGCTGAGGAACTCTCCGAAGCAGGAGCAAGTTATGAGGATTTGCTTGCTTTAAAATCTGTGCTTTTTTAAATCTCTAAATAGCTGTTTGAATAAACTTTTTTATTAAGCAGGATTTCTGCTGTTTTAAATATTTTTACCTGTTCAATATCTGTTTTGTCATATTCAATTGAATCTGTATCTTCAAATGACTGCATCATGTCATATAAATTCAGATAAAGCTTGTCATAACTATTTTGCGGAGTTTGTTGCTCTATGACACGATTGATTCTTAAAAGCTCGCTGTCAAAAGAGTCTAAAATTGCACTATCCAACCCGCATCCCATTGCCAGCACCATAAATGCTCTGTTTATTAACGGGCGCAGTTCCTTCGGACATCCGTTTGATACGTTGGAAAGACCAATGGTTGTCATTACCTGAGGGTCAAAACTTTCTTTTAGCATACGGATTGTATTTAGCGCTTCTGATGCCTGTGTCTGATCAACACATACCGGCAGTATTAAAGGGTCAAAATAAATTTTGTTGTTTTCAATACCTTTTTCTTCCGTAACTGCGGTAATCTCAAAAGCCAGTTCCAGCCTCTTGTCAGACTCTTTGGGTATTCCAAGTTCACTGTTCATTGTAAGAGCTATTATGTTACATCCGTATTTTGCAGCTATATCTGTTACACGGTTGAGTCTTGTAAGGTCTGCACTTGTACTGTTAATAATCCAGTTTTCAGAATTTTTTGCTAACGACATACCAAGCTCAATTTCGTCAGCGTTTGTACTGTCCAATGAAAGAGGTATGCTTGTCATATCTTGAGCCAGAGATACAAGCCACTGCATTGTGCCTGCAAAAGCTCCTCTGGCCGGGCCAATATTGAGGTCTATCCAGTCGGGAGAGGTTTCTATTTGCTTTTGCAAAAGATTTTTTATGTATATTTCATCTCTGTTTAAAACAGCTTCTTTTGTGCTTTTTGATATAATATGTAGATTTTCTGATATAAGTTTCATTAGTTTATCCTTGTATACAAAATATTTTTTAGTATTTCCGAAGTTGCATATGCTTTGTTTAACGTATAAAAATGCAGACCTTTTACTCCTGTTTCCAGCAGTTCTCTACATTGCAAGGACGCATATTCTATACCATATTGTTTTATGTAATCCTTGTCATCTTTGTGTTTTTCCAAAACTTGAGCCATTTTAGCCGGTACTTCCACCTTGCATAGTGTGGACATTTTTTCAAGTGTTTTATAATTTGTTACCGGCAAAATCCCAGGTATTATTGGTACTGTTATATTTTGTTTTTCGCACTTTTCAACAAAAGAAATAAAATGGCTGTTGTTAAAGAAAAGTTGTGTGAATATAACATCTGCTCCATTATCAACTTTTTGTTTTAAATATTGAATATCCTTTTCTATTGATTCACATTCTTTGTGTCCTTCTGGATATCCTGCAACAGCAATGGAAAGGCTGCTTTCTTTTTTTAAATATTCAACAAGCTCACAAGCGTATTTGAAATCGTTGTATATCTTTTGATTTTCAGGCATGTCCCCTCTTAAAGCAAGTATGTTTTTAACATCAAGTGCTTTAAGAGTTTTTAAATAATTTTTTATATTTTCAGTACTTGTTGATACACAGGTAAAATGCGGCATTGGGCTGACATTGAGTTCCTGTTTGATTCTTTTGATAATTTCAACAGACTCGTTTTGATTAGAGCCGCCTGCTCCGTATGTTACGGAAATAAGAGAAGGATTAAAGACCAGAAGCTTTTTTAATTCATCGAATAATTTTTCTATCTTTGTTCCGTCAATATCGTCTTTGGGTGGAAAAACCTCGTAAGATATAACAGGTTCTTGTTTTTTTGTTGAATAAATCTCTTTTAAATTCACTTCCGGTTCCTATTTATTAATTGAAAAATAAACTTCTTTAAGTCGTTTTTTGCTTACGTGAGTATACAATTGAGTGGTAGAAACATCACTGTGCCCCAGTAATTCCTGAACAACTCTTAAGTCTGCGCCGTTTTCTAACATATGAGTTGCAAAGCTATGTCTTAATGTGTGCGGAGAAATGTGTTTTCTTAATAATTCCCCCTGCTGTTTAATAAAAACATAAACATCCTGTCGTGTCATCAAATGGCCGTTTTCTTTTATTAAAAATTGTTTTGTCTCAAGCTTGTATTTTTTTATTAAAAGTTGTCTTATTTTTAGATATCCTGCAATAGCTTTTTGCGCTTTTTCTCCTATAGGAATAATTCTTTCTTTTGAGCCTTTTCCAATGCATCTTACATATCTTGATGATAATTCAATATTGTTTAACTCCAGTCCGACAAGCTCAGACACTCTTAGACCTGCTCCATATAGAAGCTCTATTATTACCTGTTGTGTTTCATCCAGTTTGTTATTCAACATTTCTTCTATCTCTGTGACTGATATCACTCTGGGAAGCTTTTTGGTCAATCTTGGCAACTCTATGCCAAGACTGGGATCTTGTGAGATAATTTCATTTGCACTGAGCCATCTGAACCATCCTCTTATTGAAGCAATTTTTCTTGTAACACTGGTAGGGCTGTAATTATTGTCGTGCAGTATTTTTATGTAGCAGTTTATATGAATTCTTTTTATCTTTTCAAACTCATCTATTTTTTCAGTATCGAGCAAAAAATCACAAAATGCCGTTAAATCACGTCTGTATGCATCGATTGTATTTAGGGCAAGGCCTCTTTCTGCCTGTAAATATTCAAGATATTGCGCAATGTATTGTATTAGCATATCTTATTATACAACTTTTTGAGTGCATGTATTTAAGAATTTATCAATTGTTTTGCAAAATTGATTGAATCATCTGTAATTTCGCCTGCTGCAAGCATTGCAATTGCTTTTACTTTATTGTTTGCATCAAGAGTATAAACTTTGACATTTGTCTTTTCTTCCTGTGTTTTGGCAACATAAAAGTGGCAATCTGATTTTGCTGCAATGATAGGCTGGTGTGTGATAGAAATAATCTGATGTGTTTTAGCAAGCTCTTTTATTGTCTGCGCAACAGCCTGACAAGCGTTGCCGGAAATTCCTGTATCAATTTCATCAAAAATGACAGTATTTATGTTATCTGATTTTGCAAAGATTGTTTTTAATGCGAGCATTACACGTGAAATTTCACCACCTGATGCAATTTTGGCCAGAGGTTTGGGTGATTCTGAAATATTTGTTGATATCAAAAACTCAACAATATCTTTTCCTGTTTGCAAAAGTTCATCAGAATTTTTAATATCTATTTCAAATTTAACTTTTGGCATGTCTAGTTTTTCAAGCTCTTTTTTTATGGTGTCTGCAAGTGTTTGAGACATCTGTTTTCTGGATGTAGACAACTCTTGAGCTTTTTGTGCTGCCAGGTTTAGTTTTTCTTCATAAAGCTTTTCCAGCCTTTGCGTTTCATCTTGCGCAAATTCTATTGAGTTATATTCCTGTTCAAATTTGGTGTAGTTTTCAAGTACCAGCTCAAGTGTTGAGCCGTATTTCCTTTTTATTTTATCAAGATTGTCTAACCGCTCTTGTATTTCATTAAGCCTCTGTTCATCAAGCTCCATTGATTCTGCGTAACTTCTCAAAGAAGATGACAGCTCTCGAAGAGCTTCCTGTGCATTTATTATTTCAGACTCAACCTCCTGAAGGCTTGAGTCCATTTCCGTAGCTTTTGTAATATTTGATTTTACTTTTCCAAGTGCATCAAGAATACATCCGTCTTCGCCATATAAGCTCCAATAGCTCGAATATGTAAGCTCTTTTAGCTTTTCAAAGTTTGTTAAAACACTTAATTCTTCTTCAAGTTTTTTGTCTTCTTCAACGTCATCTATGTTAGCAGCCGCTATTTCATCAATTTGAAATTTTAAAAAGTCTATTTGTTGTTGTGTTAGCTGTGTTTTGTCTTTTGCCTCTTCCAGCTGTTTAAGGGCACTTTTCATTTCGCTGTATATTGCTTTATATTCATTCAGCAGCGCTCCATGCCTGTCGTCACCGTAAGAATCCAAAAGATTTATGTGATACTTGGGTTGAATGTAAGTGTATGTCATGTGCTGGTTGTGGATGTCAATCAACATTTCTCTCAAAAGTTTTATTATATCCTGTGTTACCAGTGCTCCGTTTACACGCGAACGTGAGCCTGACTCTGTAATTTCTCTTGATAGTACAAGCTCTTTGCCATAATCCTCAAGTCCGTATTCTTCAAGAAAACTTTGCGGCAGATTCTGTTTTAAATCGAGTGTTAACTCTATAGCGGCACGTGTTTTGCCTGTTTTGATAAGCTCTTTGTTAGCACGCGCACCGAATGCAAGGTCAATTGCATTAATCATTATACTTTTGCCTGCACCTGTTTCGCCGGTTATGACATTAAAACCTTTGTCAAACTCAAGTTCAAGCTCATCAATAATTATAAAATCTTTTATTTTTAATGATTTAATCATACTAACGTTCCGGTGACACTCCCCATTTGAGTTTTTTTCTTAAAATAGAATAAAACTCATTGTTTTCTTTTTCCAGAATAACAAGTTTTGCTCTCACAGAGCTTTTTTTGATAACAATGCTGTCTTGTGAATTAATATCAATTGTATCTTGACCGTCTGCGGATAATTTTAGTTTGTTACAGGTTTTACAGCTGGAAATTTTTATAGTTTCATTTGCCGGAATCACAAGCGGTCTAGCGGTTAAAGTGTGAGGACAAATCGGAACAATCACAACAGCCTCAAGCTCTGGCGCCATAACAGGCCCGCCTGCTGAAAGAGTATATGCTGTAGAACCGGTCGGTGTTGCTATTATTATTCCATCTGCAAGATAATCACATACCACTTTGTTGTTGATGGATAAAAACAGCTTTGATGTCCTTGAAAAACTGTCACCCTTTATAACTATATCGTTTAATGCAAGCAAATTGTCATCAAAAACTGACAGCATCATCCTGTTTTGTAAAGAGTATTCCCCATTTAACAGCTTGTCTACAGATGACTCAATTTCATCCGGATTGGCCTGCGCAAGAAAACCGAGCCTGCCAAGGTTTATACCCAGCAACGGTACATTAATTGGTGCATAATATCGTGCTGCCTTAAGCAGAGTTCCGTCTCCTCCAACTGTTATAACCAGTGACGAATCCGGATTGAAATTTGTTGAAGAATTGATTTGAGTCTTTAGGCCACGCGAAGTCAAAATTTCTTTTGTGTATTGCGCGACCTTTAAAGATTCAGCTACATCTTCATTATAAACAATGGAAATATTTTTTAATGACAGCAAATTTTCGTTATCTTTCATAACGGAATTATACTATAACAGAGAAAAACAAACTATTTGTTTAATAAAATTAATTTTTGCATGCTTTTTTATAAACAGCATCACAAGAGCCGCAGCAAGCTTCTTCATAAGCATTTGGCATTTCTTCAGCATTGAACAATTCATATGCATCATCACCTGCTTTTACCCCTGCCGCAACAAGATGTTGGTTGTTGATGTAAAAATCAACAGCATCTTTGATTGATTTAACCATTTCAGGATTATCAACTTTGCCTGCCTGTTTAACAAGAATACGTCCGTATGAATCTGCAGCCTGTGTGCCGTCATTAATTATTTCAACGGGAGTTTCTTCCTGTTTTGTTTGCGGTTTAACATCTTCACCTTTTTTTAAGTTTGGTGTATATGCTCTGCCAGCATTATTTATATTTAAATTGTTATCTAAATTTGCCATATATTAACTCTCCGGTTTCTTCTTTTTTCTTTTTTTCTTTCATTCGTGTCTTTCATCATGCTTTAAAACATGAACAAATTTTTTTTTGCTAGTTTAGCTTAAAAAATTTTTTGAATATATACAAATTTTTTAAAATGGTATTCTTTTTTTGCCTAAAAGTCAAGTATATTAAGAAAAAACTTTTTAAGTGTATAGTATATACTTTATTAACATTTCTTAACAAAAGTGTAGATTTATCGTTAATAACGCGAAAATTATTTTTATACCCTTAAATGTAAAGAAATGTAACAGTATATACTCGTGTGCGCAATTTTGAACTTTGTATATACTTTATATATATGTAAGCATTAAATAAACAAAAAATAAACTAAAACATATAAAATCAACAAATTAAATAAGATGAGACTTTCACACTAACACTAACCTACCTAACTTCCTAACCTTCCCTTCCTATTAAAAGTATTGCTCTAATGATAAATTAGAGCTTTTTTTTATTTATTTATATAAACTTCGTTCAAAGTATTAACAGCATATGGGGAATGTTGTTGGAGTTCTTCTCTTTCTATTTGGCCGGTAGCAACAAGTATTGTTGTTTTTATATCAGCGTTTTTTGCAGCCATATAATCCATTGGCGCATCTCCTATCATTACAGTGTTTGTTGGATTTGATTGTAAAATCTCCAGCGCCATTTTTGCAGGTATGCCGCTTTCTTTATGAGCATCAGAGGATTCTCTTCCTATCACTGCGCCAAAATATTTTTCCCATCCAAAATGTTTAAGGGTCAGCTGGGTTGATTCGACAGAATCAGATGTGACAATACCTAGCTTTATGTTGGATTGTGCAAGTGTCTTAAAAAACTCAACTGCAGAATCTATTGGTTTTGTATAAGTTTGCATATTTTTATAAAATACAGAGCTTATGTGGTCAAAAATCTTTTCTATCTCCTGTTGAGTTGCGTTTACACCGTATTTTTTCAGGTCACTGCGGAATATTTCTATGATTTTGGGGCGTGAATACAATGCGGTAATGCCATCTTTGAGCATTTTTTGTGTTTTTTTATCATATCCCAGGCATAGGCACAATTCATGATGTAATGACACTGGCATAGAATATGTTTTTATTATTTCATCGCACCTCATGGTCGTCATTTTGCCCCAGAAATAATGAAGGTCTATAAACGTACCGTCTTTGTCAAACAATACTGTGTCTATATTGGGAATTTTGCTGTTGTTAACTGTCAGGCTAATCATTTACCATATTCCTTAGCGATGTATCAATCAAGTTTTTAGCTATTTTAACTGCTTCATTAAAAGCCTCTTTGTTTTCGTAAAAATCATCTCTTTCAAGATAATCTTTTACAATTTTTCGAGCATATGAACCAACAGCAAGGCAATGAGGTTGTACTTTGCATTGTTTTGCAAGTTCTGTTGATTTTGTATTTGTTCCGCCTGACATCATGATGCAGGCCGGAATATTTTCGTTTTGAAACAGCTGAGCAGTTGCTACTGATTGCAATGTTGTTGCGTAATCGTCAGTGCCGCCTGTCATTGCTATACCGTCAGCTTGAATAATAGTTGTAAAAGGTTTTCTGATGGCAATTAGTCTTTTTACTCTTTCTTTTAATTTTTTGTCGCCAAGCTCCGAACGGTCCAGAGAAATGCACAGCATTCCGTCAAAATAATCATTGATTTGCTGCCATTTTTCATCAACATCTTGCTCGTCTTCTGAAATTGCGTGAAACTCTATGCAATCAATGCCTTTTTCTATTAGTTTGGGCAGGACTTCTTTGTAATCTTGCAGCTGTGTAACCATTTCTATCGCTTGTTTTGGACATTTGTTAAAACATTGTCTGCAGCCAATGCAGCGTTCTTTTTTTACTTTATATTTATCCAGTTCTATGATTGCATCGTGAGGGCATATTTTTTTACATTTGCCGCATTTTACACATTTTTGCTGATCAATGACAGCTTTTGTGATATGGGGGTCTCCATCTATGCCCACACTTACGCATAAATAGCGGTCTTTTGTTATTCCGGCTCTTTGAAGCCCTCTTTTTGCTGCATCAACAATTTCCGGTTTTGCACACAGGTCAAAAAACATACAACCTGCTGACGAATATAATGTTACAAGCCTTTCAACTTCCTGAGCATCTTCATTTCCAGCTCCACAAACCAATTTAAAACATTGTCTTTTATCCAATAAATCTTTTAACATAATTCCTATTCCCGTTTAAGTTTTGACCAAAATTATTTTATCATGCAGGAAAAAAATTTTTTATTAAAGTTTCAAAAAATAATGCCGATAATACAACATATGTATGAAGATATTAAACAGTCATTAACGTAGTATGTAACAATGGATATGCATGATATTGAAAATGAGGATAAAGCGCTAAAAGATGTCGGGTTGGAACTTATGTTTCTGACACCCGAAAAATGCAGCCATGATGACGGTATAACGGCAGTTGAGCTGAGCCGGCATCTTGATATGCCTCTTGATACTGTAAAAAAGAAACTTAAGATTCTTTTTGAAAAAGGCATTGTTCAAGTCAAAGGCATAAATCCCAAAATATGGAAGTTTAACGAATATAATTTTCAAAGAATGCCGGAAGATGACGAAGTGTATATGCTTTTGTGCAGCTTTGATGATGTGGATTTTGACAAATATTTTTCTTATTGATTTAAAAATTCGTCTAAAATTGCTCTTGTTTCTTCAAAAACTTCTTCAATACTGTTGTTTGCATTGACCACTTTAACTCTCAAAGGCTCTTCTTGTGCTATTTTGAGGTAACCTTCACGCACTTTTTTGTGAAACTCCAATCCGGCCGATTCCATTCTGTCTTTTTCAGAACCTACACGTGTTTGAGCCACTTCTGAAGATACGTCAAATACAAAAGTTAAATCCGGCTTTATATCGCCTGTGGCAAGGTCGTTTAAGTATTTGAGCTGTTTTATATCTTCACCTCTGCCATAACCCTGATATGCTATTGTAGAGTCTGTATGACGGTCACATAAAACTATTTTTCCCGCTTTAACAGCCGGTTTTATTGTATGCTCAATGTGCTGTGCACGGTCAGCAAGAAAAAGAAACGCCTCACATCTTGGTGCAACATCACCATCATAGTGCAAAAGCAACTCTCTTATTTTTTTGCCAAGACCCGGTGATCCGGGCTCTCTTGTCCAGATAGTCTGATAGCCTTTGTTTTCAAGGTATTGTTTTATCAGCTCTGATTGTGTGGTTTTGCCGCACCCGTCAGCACCTTCAAATGTAATAAATAAACCTTTTTCTTCCAACTTTCAGGCTCCTATATTCTGTCAAAGCCTGTATATTTTTGAAGCACTTCCGGAATAAGAATTGTTCCGTCTTCTTGTTGGAAGTTTTCTACAATAGCTGCAAATGTTCTGCCCACAGCAAGTCCGGAGCCGTTCATTGTGTAGCAATAGTTTACTTTGCCTGTTTCTTTACTTCTGTATTTCAGACCTGCACGGCGGGCCTGGAAGTCGCCGAATACAGAGCAGCTTGAGATTTCTTTATAATCGTTGTAAGAAGGCATCCATACTTCAAGGTCGTAACATTTTCTTGCAGAGAATCCAATGTCACCTGAGCTCAATTCTACACGTCTGTATGGAAGTCCGAGTAATTCAAGCATTTCTTCTGCATCGCGGGTAAGTTTTTCGTGTTCTTCCGGAGCCTGTTCAGGTGTTGTCAGTTTAACAAGCTCTACTTTATTAAACTGGTGAACACGAATGAGACCTCTTGTATCTTTGCCTGCAGAACCAGCTTCTCTTCTAAAACATGGAGTGTAAGCTGTCATGCATTTTGGCAGGTCATCTTCTGATAAAATCTCATTGCAGTAGATATTTGTAACAGGTACTTCTGCTGTTGGAATCAGGTATAAGTCTTCATCCACGCATTTGTACATATCTTCTTTAAATTTTGGAAGCTGTCCTGTACCTGTCATTGCTGCGCCGTTTACAAGAACTGGCGGGAGAATTTCTTCATATCCGTGTTTTGATGTGTGTTCATCTAAGAAAAAGTTGATGATTGCGCGTTCAAGCTTTGCCCCTTTGCCTTTGTAGATATAAAATCTGGATTGTGAAATTTTAACCCCTCTTTCAAAGTCTACGAGGTCTTTTTCTACTGTTAAATCCCAGTGTGGCTTTTGTTCAAATGCGGGTTTAGCGATTTCTCCAACTACCTTTCTCACAACGTTTGCACTGTCATCAGCGCCTACGGGGATTGTTTCATCCGGCATATTTGGTATGCTTAAAAGCAGATTTTTTTGTTTTTCGTTTAATTCAACTTCCTTCTCTTCGAGTGCTTTAATTTCGTCACCGAGAACTCTCACTTCTTCCTGGATTGCATCAGTGTTTTCTCCGTTTTTTTTCATCATTCCGATTTTTTGTGATTCGGATTTTCTTTTTGCACGGAGCTCATCAGCCTGGGTTTGAACTTTTCTTCTCTCAACATCAATTTCTAGTACTTCATCAATGCTAAGCTCAGGATTTCTTCTTTTTAAAAGCTCGTTAACTTTTTCAGGATTTTCTCTGATGATTTTAATATCTAACATAAAAACACTCTTTCTATTACTCGTCTATGTGCTTTAATTTTATAAAAAACTCATTGAAAAATCCATAATATTAATTAAAATAAATATATGAAAAAACTTTCTGCTTTTACAATCTTATTTTTATTGTGCACCTGCGCTTTTTTTGATACTGCTTTTGCAGAAAACAATTTGATGAGAAACTATAAGCCTATAAACATAGCAAAAGGTTCATTTCTAAAGGCAATCAGCCAGCGTGATATCTCAACATCTACAGTAAAAGCAGGGGATGTGGAATATTTTATTAACCCTGCAGATGTATTTATCGGCACATCAAATGTTATACCAAAAAATTCTGTTTATCTTGGTGAAGTAGAAGAGGTTCTCGAGTCTGTTGAGGGCATCAATGCTGCAATGAAAATAAAAATCTACAAGGTTATTACACCAAATAAAGATGAATATGCTCTTGATGCTAACGTATATTGGAAGGGTTCTACCAAAATAGGCGGTGAACTTGCAGCAGTATCGTACTATACGAAAATGCCTCATTATCCGGGAGATTGGAAACGCGGTGCTTTACAGCTTGTGCCCACCACCGTTAGAGAAATGGGCCGTCCAACAGTTATTCGAGCAGGGGATGAGGTTACTTTTATCATTAATAACGATTTGAGCCTTTATAAACCTCTAAATTAACAGGATTAATTTTTTTTATATACCTGTAGTAGTTGATATCTTTTTGTTTTTTATTTATAAATATCATTAACAAACAAGATAAAGCACGGGTCATGGCTGATAATAAAACTTTGGATTTTAATATTATCGCATCGGACTGTCTGATAGCAACAGATATTGACAGTGCAGAGGTTATTGGCCGTTTGGAGGCTCTTAAACAAAAATATTCCGAAATGGAACTGATTGCTATATTCAATTATTTTTTAAAAATTGAATACCGTTCAGATGTTTTGTGCTGGCTTATCAGAGCTGTTGATAAATACAGAGATTCATCTTCGCTGCCTGTTTTGACAGAATTATTGTTGATGAAAGACCATACACCCAGTGCAGATTATACAAAAGATTACTATACAAATGTTCGTGTAATGTGCGCCAAGGCTATTTCTAATCTGAAAGATCACAATTCTGTTCACGCGTTTTTATACTGCCTCAATGACAAAAATGAAAACTATAAGGTGCGTTTGAGCTGTGCAGATGCTTTAGGAAAGCTTGGTGATAAATATGCTGTAACAACATTGATGGATGTAGTTTCAGATGAATCGGAAAAATCCGTTTATATCAGAGAATCTGCTGCTGTCGCACTTGGACTAATTGGTGATATCAGAGCTGTTGATTCTCTTGTAAATATTCTCGAAACAAAAAACGGCATAATGGACAAGTTTACTTACTTAAAGGAAAAAGTTGTTGAAGCTATTTGCAAGCTTAACCCTAATGATGACAGAGTTTTTAAGGCTTTAAAAAACTCACTGGGCGATGAAAATCCACAGGTGCGTATAAATACAATAGAAGCACTAATGGAGTATGAAACAGATGAGGCAAAAGCTCTAATTAAAAAAATGCTAAAAGATGAAGATGATGAAGTGAAGGTCAATGCTGTTATTGCGCTTTATAACATTGAAGGAGAAGGCATTTTAAATGAAATAATAAATGATTCTCAATATTCGCAAGTTTGCAAAGAAGAGGCACAAAATATTTTAAATAACGAGCAGGACTATGAATAACAAGGCAATCATTTTACTTTCTGGCGGCTTGGATTCCGTAGTATCAATTGCACAGGCAAAATCAAACGGTTTGGATTTTGTACTCGCTTTGACTTTTGATTACGGTCAAAAATCTTTTAAAAAAGAATTAAAAGCTTCAAAAGAAATTGCCGGATTTTATAACATAAAACACGAAGTTATAAAACTTGACTGGCTTAAAGATATTACAAGCACATCTCTTGTTGCTCAATGTGATGTTCCTGATATTAGCGTTGATGCGCTTGATAACAGGCAGGTGACAAATGAAAGTATGAAAAATGTTTGGGTGCCTAACAGAAACGGACTTTTTATAAATATTGCAGCATCTTATGCAGATTCCTTTGGGTACGGATATATCGTTATTGGTGCAAACAAAGAAGAAGCCGCTACTTTTTCAGACAACTCAGAACAATTTATTAATGATATGAATCAGGTTTTAAAAACTTCTACAAATGAAGATATAAAAGTTTTGGCACCTTTGATAGGTTTTGATAAAAATGAAATTGTAAAAAAAGCAGTTGAACTTAATGCACCTTTGCATTTGATTAACAGCTGTTATAATGATACTCATAAACACTGCGGAAGATGCGAATCTTGCAACCGTCTAAAACGGGCTCTTGAACATAACGGTTATTTAAATATAATAAAAGAACTTTTTGAGTAGATTTTAACAGGGGACGGAGAAAATGAAATCGTTATTTATTGAAAAAGAAATAAAATATATAGGCAGCCAGCTTGCACCGCACTGGATTTATAAAAATTTTCACATTCTTGGTGATGCTGTTGTATCTTTTATCGGCGAGATGGATGTAAAAATTACAGAGATGGTTGATATAGAAGATGTTATCTCTGATTCTCCTATTTACAGCAAAAAAATGGTGAGCTTTATTATTGAGCAATTTGGTATTAGTTTATCAGAATGTGTTGTAAGACAACGTTTCTTGATGTGTATTATTATCGAAGAATTAAGAAAAATTGTAGGGGATAAATTTAAAATAAGAAGAAACGGTGATGATATATTTGTTAACATTGACGGTGTTGATAAAAAACTTTCCGTTTCTATTGCCACACAATCAATTACATCTTGTTTGATACACACAGGTCTTAATATTGATCCAACAGGTGCTCCTGTTGATGCATGCGGGCTTACGACCGACCTTGGTATAACGGATGTTGAAACATTTGCCAAAAATGTCATGAAACGATATATTGAAGAAGATACCGAAATTTCAGAAGCTACATGCAAGGTTAGGGGAGTATAACTATGGCGCGCTCAAGAAAAGTTAAACAAACATGGGTTCTTTTTATTGTAACATTCCTTGTCTCTTTGATTGTTATTACTTATTTTATTAAGAGCATGTCTCCTGATGTTGATGTTGAGATAGGCGGGGAAGATACACAAAACACTTCTGTTGAAGAATCTTCCGAAAGTGATGTCAAAAAAGCAATAGATGACCGTTTGAGATGGATTCAGATGGAAGATAACATGCCCGGTGTTTCCAAAAGAGAAGATGGAACAACTGCAGAGGATGTTATGTATGAATCTTCTGACAAAGATAAATCCAAAAATTTAAATGAAAATGCTGATAAACAAAAACAAGAAAACAAGCAGAATCCTGCGGAGCTTGCTCCTGTGGAATATGTAAACCCCCAGCAGCATCAGCCCGTATTGCAGCCACCTGTTCCGGCACAACCTAATGCACAGCCGGCTGCAGAACCTTTTAAAATGTCTAAAGTATACGTTGGCTCTTATCCTACAATAGAGCAGGCAATACAAGCGCAGAATAAATTAATGAATACTTCCATATCAGTAAGTCCGTTTGTTAAAGAAGTAAATGGCACTTATGTTTTGCAGGCAGGTTCATATGCCAATGCAGGCAAGGCTGAGGCAGTATCAAGAGAAATTAACTCACTTGGTTTTCATGCCAGAGTTGTTAAAGAATAAAATACTGTAAAACATTACTATAACTTAATAAAAACCCGATGTTAAAGTTGACATCGGGTTTTGTTTGCGTTTTGATATAGTTGTATCTCTATCGGGAGTACAGGTTTGTGCTGAATTCTGATTTCCGAAAAAGGTATGACGCGCGGGGCGTCGTTGCAAACTCCGCACAGGGCTAAGGTGTTAAACCCTAACCAAATTAACTATTATAAAAATTTATATACAAGGAGAAATCATGCCAACAATTGCACAATTGGTAAGAAAAGAACGTAAAAGTTCAGTTGATAAAACTAAATCACCTGCTCTTACAAACTGCCCTCAAAGACGCGGCGTTTGCACAAGAGTTTATACAACTACACCGAAAAAACCTAACTCAGCTTTGAGAAAAGTTGCAAGGGTTAGATTGACTAACGGTTTTGAAGTTACATCTTATATTCCGGGCATCGGACACAACCTCCAAGAGCACAGTGTTGTTCTTATCAGAGGCGGCAGGGTTAAAGACCTTCCGGGTGTTAGATACCACATCGTAAGAGGCACATTGGATACTGCCGGTGTTGCTAACAGAGCACAAAGCAGATCTAAATATGGTGCTAAAAAAGCTAAAGCAGCTAAGAAATAGTAGTTTTTAAGAAAAGGAATTATAAAGATGTCAAGAAGAAATAAACCGCCGAAAAGAATACCGGCACCTGATGCAATTTATAACAGTGTAGATATCGCTAAATTCATCAACAGATTGATGAGACGCGGTAAAAAGTCTATAGCAGAAAAGATTTTCTATGCAACAATGGAAAATATTCAAGCTAAAACAAAAGAAGATCCTATCGAAGTATTCAAAAAAGCTTTGACAAACACAACTCCGTTATTGGAAGTTAAAGCAAGAAGAATCGGTGGTTCTACATACCAGGTACCAGTAGAAGTTAAACCTGACAGAGGTATGGGTATGGCTTCAACTTGGATGATTGAAGCTGCTAAGAAAAGACACGGCAAATCAATGATTGAAAAATTGACTGCTGAATTGTTAGACGCTTCAAACGGACAAGGTGCAGCTTGCAAGAAACGTGAAGACACCCACAAAATGGCAGAAGCTAACAAAGCATTTGCTCACTACAGATATTAATCTTTTAAAGGATAATAATTTAAGAAAACGAGTCTTGTTTATTCAAGGCTCTTTTTCTTTACATTTTGTTACAATTGATTTTTTATACAAAAAGTATATACCTTTTATCTTTTTTTACCCTGAAACTCAAAAAAGTATATACTCAATTTTATTTTTTGTAATATTTCTTAATTTTTTAAAAATTTTTATGAATCACCTAAGGCAATTATTTTAAACTTATATACTTTATATAAACATAAGAGATAACACAAAAGAGAGATAAAAAACTAGACTAATAGATTTTAATAAACTTAAAACATATATTGGAACGGGAAAAGGTATTTAAAACACGAGGCTATAAAAAAAGCCTCTTTTTTTTTGCTTATTATTAGACCTTATTAACTCCATCCAAGGTCAAAATGCCATTCTTCCGGTTTTGGATTTTTAAAATCTCCGCCCCATCTCATTCCGATAGATTTTGCATAGTCACCCAGCTTTTTATAATCGCTATATGTACCGTTTATTATTTTCAAATCTACGGCTTTGCCCTCACAGTGCAATGACTTTGTGGCTGCAACATCGGGTCTTTTCCTTCTCAATTCAGCTTGTTCTGCAGGTGTTCTATATCCGCTTGTGATTTTGATATTCAAATTTTGAGATTTTGCATATTCCAAAAGCTGCATTGTCTTTTCTTGCATAGTCGGCGTGAGTTGTGAAATTAATTCGCCGTTTTTCTTTCCGTACTTGTTGTAGTCATATGGTCTTATGTTTTGTGCAACAAATGGTTCTGGGGTGTGGTCAACTGTTGCGCTGTTTAACACCTCCAATATAGCTTTAAAAAATTCATTTTGTCTTTGTGTGAAATCTTGCATAATATTGCTGCAGAATGAATCTATGGGGTCCATTGTCATCATTGAGCCAAAAGAGTTATATATGCCAAGGCTGTCGGGCATAGTCATTGAAGACATATTACTTATGCCGGGCATAAAACCCTGATTAATCATATTAAGATTAAAATTAAATGGTATGCTCATAACGTTCCCTTATAAATATCCCTTATATATATAAAGTAAATTTGATGTAAAAAATTGACAAAAATGATATAATATTAAAAAATGTTAAGAAAACCTTTTGAAATAGCTTTTCATTTGAATGAAAATATATTTATGAGAAAAATATCGGTAATATTGGCAATATTGTTTTTATTTGCTTCAAATCCGACAAACCCTGTATTCTGTGCAGAATCAGAAGACACTGTTTCCGTATCAACAGAAGAAGAAATGTTTGCCCCGGTAGATTTGGATCTTACTGACTATACTCATTTAAACAAAGAAAACAAAAACAAAAAGTTTAAACTCTCTGCGGAAAAAGAAGGAAAGCCTTCTTACGTTAAAAATTCCGGTCAAATCTGGGACGAAGACATGCTTTTCCGTTACAATTTTTATGCTGACAGCACTAATTTGCGTGTTTTGCCGGCATATGGTTCTCTTGGCAGTTATGTTACACGCAACCTCGATGAAAACACAACAGTTATGGTCGGGCAGGATTATATTTCTGAAATAAACGGTGATACAGTCAATTTTTCTTATGACAGTTATTCTTATTACACTAGCGGTGCAAGAATCGACGGCCAAGAAAAGAATTTTAACTATTCCGTAGGTGCTTTCAATGAGACTGATACTCAAAACCAGGAGCTCGCAGCAATTGTCAGCACTAAACCAACCAGTATTCTAAATTCAAAAGGTAAGTTCTATGTGGGCGGAGGGGTTTTTTCTAATCTTAGAAGCGATGTGAATTTCAACACAACAGGTGCTTTTGCTCAGTATAAAAACGATAGATTTTCTGTAGGCGCTCAGGTATCAAACTCTTCATATTCCAAAAGCGGATACTCCGGCTACAGCAAAGCTCATTTGCTTACAAAATATAAAGTCAATGACCACCTGACTTTGAAAAATAAGATAATAAGAAATTTTGATGTTGATGAAATACAAGGAGAAATCGGTGTTGTTTACAATCCGCTCAAAGATACAGACCGATTGCAGCTGGAAGTGACAGCTGCAAACTACCAGTCTCAAAATGTTATAACAAGGCAACGTCTCAAATTTTCGACATCTTTTAAATTCTGATGTTTGTTATTTGATATTTTCAAGATAATTACTTCTTGAGACATTTACTTGTTCAGAAGTGTCAAGGTTTTTTAAAGTTACTGTTCCGGAATTAATTTCATCATCCATCAAAATCAAAGCATATTTGGCAGACTTGGCAGCTTTATCAAGCTGTTTTTTAAACTTTCTATTTGCATAGTCAAACTCTGCGGAAAAACCGGCGTTGCGCAATTCTTCCATTATTTTAAAAGTCTCTGTCATATTTTCTGCAACAACAAATACATCCAGTCTTTCATTTTCCGGTTTTGATATCAAAGAATTAAGTCTTTCCATACCCATTGCCCAGCCTACAGCAGGAGTTTGCACTCCCCCAAGTGTCTCTACGAGAGAATCGTATCTGCCGCCGCCGCAAACAGCGTTTTGTGAGCCAAGATTATTGGATTTTATTTCAAAAACAGTTCTGTTGTAATAATCCAATCCTCTTACAAGCAGCTTATTTACAGTGTAGGGGATTTGTAATGCGGAGAGGTACTCTTTTACTTTTTCAAAGTGTTCTCTACATTCGTCGCAGATAAAATCGCCAAGTATAACTTTTTGAATTTCTTCTTTTTTAAAAATCGCTTTGCAAGAGTCAACTTTACAGTCAAGTATACGCAAAGGGTTTTTTTCATATCTAAAATTGCAATCTTCGCAAAGGTCTTTTAAATAGGGTTTTAAAACTTCTTTTATTGCGGCTCTGTAATTTTTTCTGCATTCAGGACAACCAAGGGAGTTTATTTCTATATCAAGATTATTGAGACCTAATTCATTAAGATATTTTACTGCAAGGTTAATAACCTCTGCATCAGCCGAAGGTTCTTTTGTGCCAAACATTTCGACCCCTACCTGATGGAATTGTCTTTGTCTTCCTGCCTGTGGTCTTTCGTATCTGAACATTGGGCCTTTGTACCACAATTTTACCGGCTGTGGCAGTCTTGAAAATCCGTGTTCTATATAAGCTCTTACAACACCGGCTGTATTTTCAGGTCTTAGGGTGAGTGAACGTTCGCTTTTTTCAAATGTATACATTTCTTTGTTAACAATATCTGTGGAATCACCCACACCTCTTGCAAACAATTCTGTTGCTTCAAAAATCGGAGTTCTTATTTCTTTAAAATTTGCCTTGGAAAAGACATTTTGTGCAATGCTTTCCATCTTTTGCCAGTTAGATACCTCATCAGGCAATATATCTTTTGTTCCCTTTTGTGCTTGAATCACTTTTTACCTCACAATTTTTGATTAAACTCTATCTAATTATATATAAAAAACGGCTATTTCAATATACTGTAATTTATAGTAGAATCACAGGGTAAACTTTTAATCAAAAGAAACGAGGATAAGATGGATTTTAAAAACTGCTTTACCGCAAAAAATATAAGCTTTACTCTGCTTGTTCTTTTTATAATTTTTCTTTTAATAAAAATGACAGATGTTGCTCTGCTGTTATTTTGCAGTTACGTAATAGCTTGTTCCATAAATCCTTTTGTTGACAAGATGTCTCAAAAAATGCCAAGAGCAGCGGCTGTGTCAATTATGATTATATTGATTACGCTCGTTACACTGGGTGTTTTTATTCCGATTATAGTCATGTCGGTTAATGAGATAAGAGAGTTTTTAAACCAGCTGCCTCAGCAAATACAGAATATACAGCATTTTCTTGATACTTTTAAGGTAGGCGGACAGGATATTTCACAATATCTTAATATAGATACTGTCTTGGATAACTCTGCTAATATTGCAAAAGAAGTGATTGATAAATCAATCAACTTTACTCTCGGCATAGTTGGAGTTCTTACAATACTTGTTACTATAGGTATTATTGTGTTTTTTCTTTCCAATGACAGAAAAGAGATTAAAGAATTTTCACTCAAACTTTTCCCTAAATCTTTAAGAGAACGTGCATCACAAGTTATCGATGACCTGGAAACAAAAGTTGGTGGATATGTTACTGCACAGATTCTATCAATTTCAATAGTAGGTATAGTAGTTGCATTGTGTTTGCTTGTAATGAGAGTGGAATATGCGATATTTTTGGGCTTTATTTCTGCCATACTTGACCTTGTCCCGATTGTTGGCCCTATTTTATCCGGCGTGTTGATACTTCTAGTTGCATTTCCAAAAGGATGGATTATTTGTACGCTTGCAATCGGTTCTTTGCTGTTAGGCCAATTTATTGAAAATAACTGGGCAAAACCGTATTTCTTTTCAAAATACATGGACCTGCACCCGCTTGTTGTTATCTTTTCATTTGTTGTTGCGGCAAAGTTCCTTGGTGTTGTTGGTGTGTTGATAGCTCCCGCGATAGCAGCTGTTGTTGTAACACTATTTGAAGAAATATATGTTAAAACTATGAATGACGAAAATGAAAGCACAGATTAATGAATGAATTGACTTTATATACAGTACCTGATAAAAACCCGGAAATAAATATTTGGATGGCATTTCCTGCAATGGCTTCTTTTGGTATGTCATCTCTGGGATATATGTCTATTGTCAAAACTCTTGATATGAGAAGCGATTATTTCGTTGAAAAAATCTTTACAGACACAAAATCTCCAAGGCTTATGACTTCGCAGGTTGATGTTATGGGATTTTCTGTTTCTTTTGAGATAGATTTTCTAGGAATTTTTGATATTTTAGAAAAACGCTCAATACCATTAAAAGCCAAAGACAGAACAGAAGACCACCCGATAGTTTTTGGCGGTGGGCCTGTGCTTACTGCCAATCCGGAACCTTACTGCGAATTTTTTGATTTTATAATCATTGGTGATGCCGAAAATATCGATACCAGCATAATTGATGTTATCAAAGCTAATAAACATCTTCCAAAATCAGAAGTACTAAAGATGGTTGCTGACATAAAAGGTATCTATGTTCCATCTTTAACAGAATACGATGAAACCAAAGGTGTTACAAAAAAAGGAGGAGAGCTGCTTTGTATTGAAAAGTTTTCCGCTCCGTTATCTAAATGTATAAGCACACCTGTTTTGTCCGAAAAAAGTTTTTTTGCAAATACATTTGTAATTGAAATAGTACGAGGATGTCCGCAGCGCTGCGGTTTTTGTCTTGCATCCTATCTCAATTTACCTGCACGTTTTTGTGATTATGACCAAATCATAGCCGGTATTGACTTTGGGCTAAAATACACAAACAAAATTGCTCTTTTAGGTGCGCTTATTACTGCACACCCTAGATTTGACGATATTTGCAGACATATTTTAAAAAGAAAAGAAGATATTCCTGACCTGGAATTGTCTGTTTCTTCATTAAGGGCTGATTCCATATCGCCTGTAATAATTGAAACACTTGTAGCCTGCGGGCAAAAGCATTCTACAATTGCTATTGAGGCAGGCTCGGAACGTTTGAGAAAACTTATCAATAAAAACCTGAGCGAAAAACAGATATTTGAAACAGTGAAAACCGCTTATGAAAACGGACTGAAAGGTCTAAAAATATACGCTATGGTCGGTCATCCCACTGAAACTAAGCACGACATTGATGAAATGATAGCACTTGCAAAAAAATTGAAGACTTCTTTTAAAGACTTTGATTTTACTTTTTCTTTTGCAACTTTTGTGCCTAAATCTCATACTCCGTTTCAGTTTTGCGAAAGAGAATCTGTAAAATCACTTGAGCAAAAGTACGAGTATTTAAAAAAAGAATTTCATAAACTCGGTGTAAAAATCAGAACATCCAGTGTTAAATGGGATTACTGGCAGGCTCTTATATCCAGAGGTGATAGACGTTTGTGCGATTATCTTGTTTCTGTATACAAAGATGGTGCAAATCTGGGTGCTTTTAAACAAACTTATAAAAACATGTATAAACAAAAACTTTTGCCTCCTTCTGAAGAATTTGCTTTGAGAAAAAGGGATATTAATGAAAATCTCCCATGGGATTTTATCAAAATGCCGCCATCAAAAGAGGCTTTGATAAAGGAATATCAAAGGCTTTTGGGCGAATGTAACAAAGTGTAAATTTAGCTTTATTTTTTTAAGACAAAAAGGGTTGACATTATTTTTCTTGATGTCATAATAAATAAGTAAGGTTTAAGTGTAGTCGAAACACTAAATAACATTTTAATAACATTAATAACCCCGAACACATATAAACTCCTAAATAATAAACACAAAAGAGACCATTAGGATGCAGAAAACAAACCACCCGGACATTAATAATCTGAGTGGCTTTTTTTTATTCACTAAAAAAGCTTATAAACTTGACATCAAATGATATATTCGTGACAATATTAAGTGTAAAAGTGACAACCAATAACGAATTTGCTTTTAAATCGTGATAAGTTTATCATGATTGAATGATTAATGTGCATACAGATTTAATAGAAGAAGCCGTATATAACCTGTGTATCAGAGCAAATACACTATATGACAATCATTTGTATAACACACTTTTGTCTATTTATGAGCAGTCATCAGATAGTGATAAAAAGAATAAGTTGTTGAATATTCTCAAAAACATAAAGCTTGCTTCTGATACAAATCGCCCTCTTTGTCAGGACACAGGTCAGGTTATTATTTTTCTTGAATTAGGACAAAATCTGCTTATTCACGGTATTTTACTTAAAGATGCTATAAATAATGCTGTTAAAACAGCTTATATAGACAACTATTACAGAAAATCTGTTGTTGAAAATTCACTTTTTAACCGTACTAACACCAATACAAATACTCCTGTGTTAATTTATACAGACATCATTGAGGGTGATTCTATCAATATCAACCTCCTGATAAAAGGTGCAGGGTCGGAAAACTACAGTACTTTAAAGATGTTCAAGCCGTCTGTGTCCAAAGAAGAAATATTTGAGTTTATAAAACAATCTGTTATTACTGCGGGTGAAAAAAGCTGTCCTCCTCTTGTGCTGGGCCTGGGTATCGGCAGCACAATGGATGGTGCCTCTGTTCTTTCCAAAAAAGCTTTTTTTAATAACATGACACAAGATGATCAAGTCTTTTCAAACAGTTTAAAAGATTATCTTAACGCCTCAGGGCAGGAGATACTTGATGTAAAACTATGTTCTGCTGCCACGCATATTGCCTGTCTTCCTGTTGCTTTAACTATTAACTGCCATAGCTCCCGCCATGCAGGTTGTGTAATTAAAAATTCAAAAATTATTTATGATGAAATAAATAAAGATTATAAGGCTGTAGATGATAAAGACTGTCATTGCCGCAGAGTTGATACTGATAATATCGAAGCCATCCGTTCTTTAAAAGCAGGAGAAAAGATACTTTTATCAGGTGTAATCTATACTGCCAGAGACGCTGCACACAAAAAAATTTCAGAATTTTATAAAAATAACTCTAACTTCCCTTTTAGCCTAAAAGATAAAATAATTTTCTATGCAGGCCCTTGTCCAGCTGCACAAAATGAAGTCATAGGCCCTGTTGGCCCTACTACATCTGCCAGAATGGATATGTATTGTGATTTGTTATATTCAAACGGTCTTTTGGCAACAATCGGCAAGGGAGAGCGCTCAAATGAGGCGATAGAGTCAATAAAAAAATATAAAGGGAAATATCTCAAAGCACAAGGCGGTATTTCATGCCTTCTTGCAAAATGTGTTAAAGAGGCGGAAGTTGTTGCTTTTGAAGAATTGGGAACAGAAGCTGTTAGAAAATTGGTTGTAAAAGATTTTCCTTTGACTGTTGAAATCTAATGGCAAAAATTATTTTGTTTGCATTTTATTTTGAATATGAAGATCAAAATAATGCCGTTTTCGGCCGGCAATTCCAATATACAAACACCCGTAAAATATTCGTTACCGTACCAAAACAACAAATCAAATGATTCGGTGAGCTTTAAGGCCAATATTAGCGAAATTTATAAATTGCCTTTAAAGTTAGATGTTTCATTAAAACTTCAGCAATGTATTTCTTTTTTACTGGGGTCAAAATCTAATGTTAAAAACTATTATCTAAATGCTTTGGAGGGTATACAAAAAGATATAAAAGGTTTTGAAGGCTTGTCTTTAAAACAAATAGCGTTTGCTGCCAAAGATATGCAGGTTTTGACTGCCAAACAGGGCTGTTACAATAATTGTGTTCACTGTTATCCTGCTGCGCGTAAACCGGTAAAGCAAAAAGGTGGGTTTGTTAATTCAATCTTGTTTGAAGATTTGAAAACTTATACGGATTCTTATATAGAATTAAAAAATCGTACAGGTATAAACTTTTTTCAGACTACTGACAAAAAACAAGTTCCATATCAATCACTTTTTTATGATGCTGACGCAATAGATATTGCAGTCAATGATTTGAACGGAAATATTCACGACTTTCCGGAATTAAATAAAATGTTGTATAAAGCAACAGGTAAAAAAGGGGTGTTTGATACAAGCGGATGGAATCCAAAAAGCCGTGTTCATCAAGAACGTGCACAAAAAATTGTTGAATATTACAAAAATCCGAAACACGCTGATGAATTGTATCAGTTTAACCTTTCCGTAAATCCGTTTCATTCAATTTATGCAAAATCTGTTGAATTAAAAGAGAAAGGCTATGACAAACTGTCGGAAAAACTATACAAAATTTATGTTGATAGAATTTCAAATGCTCTGTTCACATTTATTCCTTTAATGAATAATAGCAATTTCAGCGTTATTTTAAGAGCTTTTAAAAACGATGTGCCTAATATGAAAGATTTTAATGAATCCGCAATTGGAAAACTTGCTGATGATATTTTAGGCAGCTTATTGGCCAGATGTCAGAACGATATGTTACAACAAAGACGTGTTATATATTCACACGGAGATTTGGTCGAGGTAATGAATAATACTACTTCAAAGTTAAAATATATAAGTACACATCTCATATCAGGTGAAAAGGTAAAAGAACTGTTTTTAAAAAGAAATCCACACATATGCGATGCAGATTTTTATAAACTATTTTCAGGGCCTCTCACTTTATCAGAATGCTTTGAACGTTTGAAAAAATGGAATAGCTATGAAAAAGCTGCTGTCAATTATCAAAAAATAATTGATTCTACGGGCAAGGTTTATCTTAGTGATAATTACAGAATCATTCCGACTGATATACAATTTAACTTTGTCAACAAAGAAAAAAAGACTGGCGGATTTTCAATGACTGAAGATTTTATTGTCACAAAAGAAATGATTTAGTGTTAAAAAAATCCCCCATAATTATTTATGAGGGATTTTTTTTAGTTAATTCTTTGGAACATATAACCTATACCACGTGCTGTGAGGATTAATTCCGGATTTGCCGGGTCGGTTTCGAGTTTTGAACGTAGTCTTGAAATATGAACGTCAACAACTCTTGTATCTATTCTGTGATCCGGCGGATAAGCCCATACATATTGAAGAATTTCATTTCTTGAATAAGCCTGGCCTGAGTTGTTAACAAGAAGTTCAAGAAGGCTAAATTCCATACCTGTTAATCTGATACGTTCATTTTTTCTAAATACCTGTCTTCTTGCAGTATCAATTTTGATATTTCCTGTTGTAATAACATTTTTAGTTACTTTACCTGTAGAAGGTGCAATTTCTCTGTTTGTTGCACGTCTTAAAACTGATTTAACGCGTGCTTCAAGTTCTTTAGGGCTGAACGGTTTAACTACGTAGTCATCAGCACCGAGCTCAAGGCCTGTAATTCTTTCTGAAACATCTCCAAGAGCTGTTAAGATAATGATAGGAACATCAGATGTTCTTCTGATTTCTCTACAAACACCGTAGCCGTCCATTTTAGGCATCATAACGTCTAAAACGACGAGATCCGGATTTTCTTTATTGAATACAGCTACAGCTTCTTCACCATCAGCAGCAGTAACTATATCATAACCAATCATACTTAATCTTGTTTCAAGAATTCTTCTGATACTTGCTTCATCATCAGCAATTAGAATCTTTTGTTTTGCTTCACCTTGTTCATTAGGAATTTCACTATTTGGACACATGTTAAAAACCTATCTTTCTTTACCCTATGTCGTAAACCACATTTTTGTAACGAATTATTTTGTAACGTAAACAATATTACAAAATATTGACTTTTTTTAAATTATATTACAACTCCTTAACTTAGTCAACTTGGAGACATACTGTTGAGCTATTAAAATTGCATTACTTTTATGGTGGTGCTATAAAATTAATATGTATAGAAAGAGAGGATATTATAATGTCTAACATTGAGGTAATTTTACCCGACAATTCAAAAATTTCTTTAGAAGATGGAGCAAACGGCTTTGACCTTGCTAAAACAATTAGCGAAGGCTTATTAAAAAATGCAGTTGCTTTAGAAATTAACGGAGAAGTAAAAGACATTCGAACGACCCTCTCAAATAATGACAAAGTTAAAATTTTAACAGCTAAGGATCCTGAAACTCTTGCTATATTGAGACACTCAACATCTCACGTTATGGCTCAGGCTGTTATTGCTTTGTTCCCGCAGGCAAAGCTTGCCATTGGTCCTGCTATCGAAAATGGATTTTATTATGACTTTGACTTAGAAGGCCACACTTTCACGGAAGAAGACCTCTCTAAAATCGAAGAAAAAATGAAAGAAATTGTTAAAGAAAATCTTACATTTGAAAAATATCTTGTGCCTGATGTTGATGCTCAAATCAACGAATTCAAATCACAAGGCGAAATATATAAAGCTGAATTGCTTGAAGAACACAGAGACCACAAACCAACATTGTTCCTTACAAAGGATAAAGATGGAAACTCTTTGTTCAATGACCTTTGTGCTGGTCCTCACCTTCCAAACACTTCTTTTATCAAGGCTTTTAAATTGATGAAAGTTGCCGGTGCATACTGGAGAGGTGACGCTAAAAACAAAATGCTTCAAAGAATTTATGCAACAGCATTCTGGACAAAAGACGATTTAAAGGCTTATCTTACTATGTTAGAAGAAGCTGAAAAACGCGACCACAGAAAACTCGGCTCAAAACTCGATTTGTTCTCAACACGAGAAGAATTGGGCGGAGGTCTTGTGTTGTGGCATCCGAATCTTGCTGTTGTAAGAGAAGAAATTGAAAACTACTGGAGAAGCGAACACAGAAAAAGAGGCTATGTAATTGTAAACACTCCTCACATCGCAAAATCAAAACTCTGGGAAATTTCAGGACACGCTGACCACTACAGAGAAAATATGTTCTTTATCCAAAAAGAAGATGACTCTGAAGACCAGTTCATACTAAAACCAATGAACTGTCCGTTCCATATTCTGATTTATCAGGCTAACAGACACTCATACCGTTCACTCCCATTGAGAATGGCAGAACTTGGTACTGTATACAGAAAAGAACACTCAGGTGCTCTTGCCGGGTTAACTCGTGTACAGGGCTTTACTCAAGACGATGCACACGTTTTTTGTACTCCTGAACAGCTTGTTGATGAAATCAATGAAATCATTGACTTTGTTGCTGATACAATGGCTATCTTTAAAATGGACTTTGAAGTTGAGCTTTCAACCCGTCCGGAAAGCTTTGTAGGTGAAATTGAAAATTGGAACAGAGCTGAAGCAGGCTTGAAAGAAGCTATGGACAGACGCGGTATGAAGTATGAAATCAATGAAGGCGACGGTGCTTTCTACGGTCCTAAAATTGACTTCAAAGTTAAAGACGCAATTGGCAGAACATGGCAGTGTGCAACTATCCAGCTAGACTTTAACCTGCCTGAAAGATTTGATATCAAATATCAGGATAAAGACGGTCAGATGAAAACTCCTGTTATGCTCCACCGTGTAATCTTCGGTTCAATGGAGCGTTTCCACGGTATCTTGATTGAACATTATGCAGGTGCATTCCCATTGTGGTTAGCTCCTACACAGGTTGCTGTTGTTCCTATTTCAAATGACAAACACACTGATTATGCAGAAAAAGTTTATAAAGCGTTGAGAAATGCTGGAATCAGAGCAAACCTTGATGACCGTTCCGAATCAATGAACTATAAAATAAGAGAATCTCTACAAGATAAGAAAATTCCTTATGTTGTGGTTGTTGGCGACAAGGAAATTGAAGAAGGATCTGTTGCAATCAGAAAAAGAGGCAAAGGCCCCATCGGCACACTCAAGATTGATGAGTTTGTTTCAGGTCTTTTAGAAGAAATCAAAAGCAGAGCATAGTTATGTTGGCCAAAGAATTTAAAAAACCGATATCAGGCGAGCCGGTATTGATAGGCCCGGATGTTAAAGATGACATAATAATTATGGCTCTTGAATCAAGCTGTGACGAAACGGCTTGTGCGATTGTAAAAAAT
>ENA-ORUW01000687-ORUW01000687.1-human-gut-metagenome-genome-assembly--contig:-NODE-687-length-30109-cov-5.196879_pt1 | contig 30109 bp, 30 predicted proteins | sample MGYA00242088_ERZ509227 | MGnify/ENA primary metagenome ERZ509227 (study PRJEB26280, sample SAMEA2338816) | human gut metagenome | biome: human gut; feature: human-associated habitat; material: faeces... | reverse complement strand
ATCCGCCATGGCCGGGCAGAGAATTGCCTGAATCTTTGACACCCGCATCTCTTTTGATAAGAGATTCTGCCAAATCACCAAGCTGGGCAAATGTTGTAATCAAAAGGCCTGCAATGAGTGATTGGTACCATTCAATGTGTATTGCATACCCGATAAGCATAGCCGCAATGATTGCCAATACAGAGCCGCCAATGGAGCCTTCAATGGTTTTTTTAGGGCTGACAACAGGTGCAAGAGGGCGTTTTCCGAATTTTGAACCAAAAACATATCCTCCAACATCTGTCATAAGGATTGTGCAGAATAATAAAAGCATAAAACCAAGTCCTGAACACATTTTTATTGAAAAGAAGCCCAGAGAATCTTGATTTAATTGTCTTAAAAGAATCACATAACAGGGAAGCCAACCGCCGTATATAAAACCAAGCACTGTTGTTGCTACGTTTGCAATATACGGCTGTCTCCCTTTACATAATACAAGTGTGAATGCACCTATTGTTCCGAAAGTGAGTACAACAGGCACGAGGTCGAATCTTTTTAACGCAGTAAGGATTACAAAACAAATATCTGCAATAATAATCAAATGCAAAAAAGGTCTAAAACCTTTTTTTTGCAATATATCAACATATTCTTTGGAACCAATATATGCAACATACATTACAAGAAGCATAAGCGGTATTCCTCCTGCATAAACGCATGCAAGAACGAATAACCCTATTGCAGTGCCTGTAATTATTCTCAATGTTGTATTGTTAAAAAGACCCAATATATTCACTATACTGTCATAACCTCTTTTTCTTTTTCTGCAGCAATTTCGTCAATAATTTTTACATATTTATCAGTCAATTTTTGAATTTTATCCTGATTATCTTTTACTGCATCTTCAGGAAGGTTTTCTTCTTTTTCTAATTTTTTCAGGTCATCAGTCATATCTCTTCTGATATTTCTTACTGCAACTTTAGAATCTTCCGCTGTTTTTTTAACGTCTTTACAGATTTCTTTTCTTCTTTCTTCTGTCAAAGGCGGGAATGTTAATCTTATGACAAGACCGTCTGAGTTTGGTGTAATACCAAGCTCTGCTTTAATCATAGCTTTTTCGATTTCTTTTAAGATAGTTTTGTCATAAGGGGTAATAACAAGTGTTTGTCCGTCTTGTACTGATACCTGAGACATCTGTCTTAATGGAGTGGGAACACCGTAATAGTCTACCACTACTTTATCCAAAATAAGCGGATTAGCTCTGCCTGTACGGATTTGTCCGAATTCTTTTTTTAAAGCGGCAACAGCTTTTTCCATCTTTTCTGTACCGTTTGATAACATTTCATCAACTGTCATTTTTATTCTCCTACAAAAGTGCCTAATTTTTCGCCTCGTAAAAGTTTTGCAATACTGCCTTTTGCTGCAAAATCAAATACAATAATCGGAATATTATTTTGTTTGCATAATGCGCATGATGCAGTATCCATAACTTTCAGACCTTTAACAATTATATCATCATAAGATATTTTGTCATATTTTTTTGCTTCGGAGTTAACTCTTGGGTCATCCGAATACACACCGTCAACACCGTTTTTAGCCATCAGCATAACCTGTGCGTCAATTTCAGAAGCTCTTAAAGCTGCAGCTGTATCTGTTGTAAAGAATGGATTGCCTGTGCCTGCAGCAAAAATTACAACTCTGCTTTTTTCAAGGTGTCTCATTGCTTTAAATCTTATATAAGGCTCTGCAATTTTATCCATGTCAATAGCTGTCTGTACTCTGCAAGATACATTGAGCTTTCTCAATGCACTTTGTATAGCTATTGCATTCATAACTGTTGCAAGCATCCCTACATAATCACCGGAGGCTTGATCCATTCCGAGTTTTGCACTGTTTTTCATTCCTCGAAATATATTTCCTCCACCCACAACAACCGCGATTTCGGCACCCATGTCGTGAGCTTCTTTTATTTCTTTTGCAATCATTTCAACAGGTTTTTGGTCTATGCCAAACTCTTGATCACCAAGAAGAGCCTCACCGCTAACTTTTAACAAAACTCTTTTATATTTTAAGCTATTGTCCATTTTTGTTTCCTATACTGTATATTATTATTAAAGAAATTATACCGAAAAATAGATTTACTGTAAATTTTCGGAGGGAGTTTCTGTTTGATTTAGTATCAATGAAGGTAGTGATTTGTACTGGTAATAGTTTGTATTTAATTGGTTTTTATTTATTCTTCGAGTGATTTTGTTTTTGTAGTTTAAAACAATTTCGTACTTTTCTTCCTGGAGTGTTACAATGCTTTCGTCATCATTTTTTTCTTTTGCATTATATTGAGCCTTTGTTGAGGCATTATCAAACAGGTAATTGCTTCTGTAATATTTGCCATTTACCAGTTTGTACAAATAAAACTTTTCATTGATATAAGATGAATTCTGGTTTACAGTAGCTGGATCAACGTAAGAAACAACTGCATAGGAATTTTCATCCATCAATGTAAATCCCTTGTAGAGCTTGTACTGTTCAGCTTTTTCTCCTGATTCAAAAGTGAAATACCCCTGATTAATTTCTCCTTCTTCAATATCATCGTCCGGAGATGAGTTATCCTCTTTGATTGAACCATATTGGCTACGTTTCATAATTTCTTCCGGTGTTTCTGCCAGTGTTGATTCTTGTTGTTCTATATTATTTTGAACAGCTTGATTATTGGGGTCTGTAATCGGTGCAGCTTCTTCTTGCTCATATTGCGCATTTTGGCGTTCATTATCCCTTTGGTTTTGATTTTCCACAGCTAATTGTGCACGTCTAAAAGCTTCATCTTGAATCGTTTGCTGCGGGTTTTTCTGTTCCGCCATTTTTGTATATCTGTTGCTTGCATCCATAATTACAAATACGATTATTAATATAAATGCAGCATAAATAAAATATTTTATTTTCCCGTACATATAATTACCCCTTTTTTTATGAAAAAGGGAACTTATTACTAAGCTCCCTTTTTGGTATTATCAGTTATTTATACAGACGCTTTTTCTTCGTCAGAAACACCTTTAACAGTAAGGTTTACTCTGCCTTTGTCGTCAATTTTGATAACTTTAACAACAACTTCATCACCAACGTTTAAGTGCGGTTCTATTGTTTCAATTCTCTCGTTGCAAACTTGAGAAATGTGAACCATACCGTCTTTGCCGGGTGCAAGCTCAACAAATGCGCCGATTGGAATGATTCTAACAACTTTTCCTTTTTTAACCATACCAACTTCAGGTTTAAAAGTAATTGCATCAATCATTCTGATAGCAATATCAGTACCTTCTTTATCGTTGCTTGTGATAGTAACTGTACCGTCATCTTGGATGTCGATTTCAGCACCAGAACATTCAATGATGTGTCTGATGTTTTTACCGCCAGGTCCGATTACAGCGCCGATATCTTCGTTAGCAATCTTCATTGTGTGAATACGCGGTGCAAACGGTGACATTTCTTTAGCCGGTTCAGTGATTACTTCTCTCATTTTGCCGAGGATGTGTAATCTGCCTTCTTTAGCCTGTTCAAGAGCTCTTCTTAATGTGTCGTTTGAAATGCCTTTTGCTTTCATATCCATTTGAAGTGCTGTGATACCTGTGTCGTTACCTGTAACTTTAAAGTCCATATCGCCTAAGAAGTCTTCAATACCTTGGATATCTGTTAATACGATATCTTCGCCGCCTTCTTTGATAAGACCCATTGCAACACCGCCAATCATACACTTAACAGGAACACCTGCGTTCATCAATGCCATTGATGTTGCACAAGTTGAACCCATTGATGTAGAACCGTTTGATTCCAATACATCCGATGTAACTCTGATTGTGTAGCCAAATTCATCTTGAGAAGGAAGTGCCGGAACATTAGCTCTTTCCGCTAAGTGACCATGACCAACTTCACGTCTGCCGGGACCTCTTAATGGTTTTACTTCACCAACCGAGAATCCTGGGAAGATGTATTTGTGCATAAATGTTCTTTTTGTCTCAGGGTCAACACCGTCAAGCTCTTGAGCCATTCCTGGGCCGGCAAGAGTTGCTACTGACATAATTTGAGTTTGGCCTCTTGTGAACACTGCAGAACCGTGTGCTCTTGGTACAACACCTACTTCACACCAGATAGGACGAACTTCGTTGTATTTTCTTCCATCTGCTCTTACGCCTTCTTCTTTAATCATTTTTCTCATGATTTTCTTTTCAAGAGCTTTGAATTCTTCTGCAACAAAGTCAATTCCTGTTTCAGCCATCATAATTTTAGCTTCGTGGTCATCGCCGTATGAGTCAAACTCTGCTTTAACCATCTTTTTAGCTTCATCAAGTTTAGCTTTTCTGCCTTCTCTGTCAAAGTCGTGATAAGCTTCTGTAACTTTGTCATATGCAATATCATTGATGATTTTTGCAATAGCTGTTGTGTCGTAAGGGTTAACAAATTCAGGTTTGTTAATGCCGCATTCTCTTGCAAATTGCTCTTGAAGTTCGCATTGTCTTGCAATTTCTTTTTGTGCAAATTCAACAGCGTTCATAATATCTTCTTCTGTAACAAATTTAGCACCGGCTTCAACCATGATTACAGAATCATGAGTACCTGCAACAACGATATCGATATCAGATTTTGCAGCATCAGCATAAGACGGGTTAGCTACAAACTGACCGTCAAGTCTGCCTACTCTTACAGCACCGATAGGGCCTTCAAAAGGAGCTTCTGTCAACATCAAAGCTGCTGAAGAACCTAACATCGCCAATGTATCAGGCTGGCATTCGTGGTCTAAGCTTACCAATTGAGAAACGATTTGAACGTCGTTTCTGTATCCTTTAGGGAACAAAGGTCTGATTGGTCTGTCGATTAATCTTGAAATCAAGATTGCTTTATCAGAAGCTTTACCTTCGCTTCTGTTGTATCCGCCGGGGATTCTGCCCACAGCTGACATTCTTTCTTCGTAATCAATTAATAATGGGAAGAAATCTATCCCTACTCTTGGTTCAGGGCTTACAACAGCATGAACCAATAACATTGTGTCGCCGCAGCGTACAACTACCGAACCACTCGCTGATTTGGCATACTTTCCTGTTTCAATGGTAACTACTTTGTCACCTACAGGAATTTCGATTTTTTTAACATCTACCATGTTTTCTTTTTCCTTTTTTCTTTTTCTACTTTTGCACTTTTACTGTGTTCTATTTAAGTATATACTAAACAACAGCTTTGTACAAAATTATTTGATGTTATTTACAATAAACAAAAAGCGGACTAAAAAGCCCGCTTTTTGTTTTAATAAAAATTTAACTAAACAGCGTAAACGCTAACTTGTTTTCTGTCTCTTCTGTGGGGTTCGAATTGAACTTTACCATCGATGAGAGCAAACAATGTGTCATCTTTACCGATACCAACATTGTTGCCGGGGTGGAATTTAGTGCCTCTTTGACGAACAATAATATTGCCGGCAAGAACCTGTTCACCGCCGAATTTTTTAACGCCTAATCGCTTACTTTCGCTGTCGCGTCCGTTTTTGGATGAGCCAACGCCCTTCTTATGTGCCATTTTTATTTCTCCTTGTAATTGTTGTTATATTTATGCTTCTTCTGTTGTTGTTTCAGCTTCTGCTGCTTTTGTTTTAGCTGCAGTTGTTCTGATTTTTGTAACCATTACTCTTGTAAAAAACTGTCTGTGGCCTTGTTTTTTTCTATAGCCTTTTTTAGCTCTTTGTTTGAATACAATTACTTTTTTATCTTTGTCATGTTTAACAATTTTACCTTCAACAGAAGCTTTGTCTACGTAAGGAGCACCAACTTTAGATTTAGCACCGTTTACGAGCATAACAACTTTGTCGAATACAACTTTGTCATTTTCTTCGCCGTCTACGAGTTCGATATCAACGTAGCGACCTTCTTCTAATTTGTACTGTTTTCCGCCTGTTTCAACTATTGCGTACATTTGTGTTTCCTTTCATTTCGGGAGTCGTAGCCTGAGCATTTAATGACGACTTACCCATCTAACATTCGTATTGATAAGTTTATCAACTACATAACTAACTGTCAACACTGGATATATAAGCAAATTAACAAATTTAAATAATAAAAACCCGACAATCATTAGTCGGGTAAAATAGCTGGATCGTGTCTGGGTAATTAAATGTTAATATTTATACTACCCGTTGATTTTTAGTTGTATATTACCCGACTGTCTTATATTTTATTCTTTTATATTCTTTTTTGTAATAACAAAGTTTTCTACCAAATTTGCAAGAGCAGGAGTTGGGGTATCTTTGCCATTTATATTGAGCTGAATTTCTGTTTTTAAAAACCTTGCGTAGTCCATGTTATAGACTCTTCCATCTGTGTCTATATATCTTTGCATAATCAAAGGAGTTCTTCGTGCATTTTCTTTGTAATAATTTATTACTTGCGGTGTAATTTTTGCATGGTCTTGCAATCTTGTTGTTTTAATATTGTGATCTTTTATGAACTGTGCCATACGGCCTGATGAGTTTAGTCCTGTATCTATTACAGACAGTTTATTTTCAAAAATATTATAAAACTTATTCAGGTCTTCTTTGCTTTTAATGACTTTTTGTTCTCCTGCCAGGTCTTTTGTATACATATCTTTTAGTTTTTTCAAGACTTCCTGGCATAGTAAAATCAAATCATTTGCATTAAAGTTTTTTGTACTTTTTTCTGACGGATGAAATGCCCTTAAGAGAACTGAAAACTTGGGGCTTTGTGCAATCGGTGTAAAAGTAAAAAGAGTGTTTGCCATATCTGAAACAAAACGTTCTCTTAATCGTAATGCTTTTTCTTTATCACCTTTTTCCATTGCTTTTACGGATGAAATATAGCTCTGATTAAAGACATTGAAAGAGATATTAAAAGCGTTAAGCTTTTCCATATTTTGGCTTTGGGCAAAGTGATTTGCATATTTTTCGGCCCTTTGCTGTAATTTTGTATTATTTTTGTACCATCCAGATGTGTCGAAGGCAGTCTTTCTTCCTAGAGAATCAAATAATTCTGTTGATAAATCAATAAAATCCAATTCTCTGCCTTTTTTATTTTTTAAAGCTATATCCATGCAATCAGCGTCATAGAATAGCTCTGTTGTCCTGTATATTATTTGGTCTTTTACATGGGGAAGATTTTCGCCGTAGATATCTATGTTATGGAGCCTTTTTCTCAAGGTTTTGAATCCGTCTGTAATTGAATGAAAGTCTTCATAAGTCATTTCTCTTTTGGATGGTTTTGCATCAGCATAGCAATAGCCACACATCTTTTTGCAGCCACGTTTAACAGCTATTACATGCAGATTTTCACACAGGTATTGGATTTCTTTTATACTCAAATCCTTAAAAACCTTTATGTTGTATTGAATTCCTTCAAGCGGTTCTAGATTGCATTCTCTAAATGTGAATTTGTCTTTTCCCCATTCGTTGTCAATAAAGTCTTTTAATTTGTCAGCATATTTTTGTGCTTTTCTATATGTTAAGTAATCCGCTATTTTTTGAGCAGGATTAAAACCCTTAAAACTTACACCGGATACTGGCTTTGCCGTGCGAAGCGCTGTGGTTGCATATCCAAAGTTTTTATTTCTTTGATAATTTTCGGGTTTGGTATATGTATTGTTTTTTATAGTTGATATTTTCATACCCGCTTTAAAGCATATAAAAAAATATTTTTGCTATTAAACTATTGAGTCATCAGCTTGTTATACATATCCAGTGCTTCTTGTGCCTTTTTAGGCTTTTTCAGCATTTTATATGTATAAGCTAAATTGTAATAAAATGCGGGTTCTTCAGGGTTTGCTTTTATTGCAAGACCAAATTCATATCTTGCATTGTACCAGCTTTTTTTCTTTAAATAGCAGCATCCCTTGTTGTAATATGCGTATGCATAATCTTTTTTTATTCTTAAAACTTTTCTGTATTCATTCAGCGCCATGTTGATTTTGTTGTCTGAAAAGTAAATATTTCCAAGATTGTAATGTGCTTTATAGTTTTTATCGTCAGCCTGAATAGCTTTTTTTAAGAAAAATACAGCATCAATTTCTTTGTTGTTGTCCTGAGCAATGTTTGCAAGAAAAAGCCAGTCATCAGAGATTTTTTCGGTGTCAGGTATTTTGCTGAAAAGCTCAAGGCTCTCATTTAGCTTGTTTGAGTTGTACAAAAATTTTGCCTGTTCTCGCAAATCATTTGCAGCATTTTTCTGTGCTTCGTTAGGTTTTGGTTTTTCTATTGCTTGGGGAAGTGGTGTTTTCTCTGGCATATTTGTAATTTGTTTTTTTATTATTTCCTGCGGTTTTGCAGCATCTTTAGTTGCTGTTGGCACAGGTGCTGCCAGAGCAGGAATATTGCCTGCCAGAATAAATATCATAAATAATTTTAATATATTTTTCATACCAAGATTATAATTCAATGCTTTGCTTTTAACAAATTAGGATGTAAACAAATATTACAATTTTTTTTGACTTTGGGATTTTTACAATTAAATTGTTTTTATAAATATACAGGTTTTAGTTTACGAAAATAAGAAGAGTATTATGAGCAAAGAAAAAAGTAATGAATTAAAAATTGTTGTTGAATCAAATTTTACACTGTTTGATTTAAGAATCAGAGCTTCTCAAATCAAAAACGGTTATTTGCTTCGCAATAGTTTAAGCACACTGGCTGATTTTGTAGAATCCGGTAAATTACATTTTAAAAACATTTGACGGAGTTTATTTAGAAAAATAGAATCCGTCTTTTTTCATTCTTTCAATAACATCCATCAACTGTTCATCTGTTGCTACGGCAGATAAACGGAACCAGCCTTCGCCGTTAGCACCGAACCCGTTGCCCGGAACAACCACTATTCCTGATGTTTTTAACAGATCATCTGTAAATTCTTTTGATGTTTTATATCTTGGCGGAATAGGCAGCCATATGTAGAAAGTAGCTTTTGGTATGTCATTCTCTTCAATTTTCCAGCCGAGTTCTCTGAATCCGTTGATAACAATCTGCTGTTTTTTCTTAAAGCTTTTGTTTGCTTGTTCAATGTATTCATCGCCTTCTTTGGAGTTGAGAACAGCTGCTGCACATTTTTGCAATACTTTAAAAAGACCGGTGTCAATAGTTGATTTTAATCGGCCGAAGGTGCCTACAGCTTCTTTATTTCCGCAAATCCATCCGAGGCGGAAACCTGTCATTGAATATGGTTTTGAAAAACTGTAAAACTCTACTGCAACATCTTTTGCACCTTCTATTTCAAAAATGCTGTGCGGCTTTGCTTGTTCTTCAAAATAGATATCACAGTAGGCTGCATCGCTCATAAGCCATATTTGTTTTTCTTTGCAAAAATCCACTACGTGTTTTAAATAATCTTTTGTACAAGTTGCACCAAGCGGATTTGACGGATAATTAATCATCATTGCTTTAACTTTAGAAGGGTTCAATCCGTCTTTTATCAAGTTTTCCCAGATTTTGTTCATATCAGGCATGTAGTTGTTTTCTTTATTTAAAGAAATAGGATAACTTATACCTCCATTTGTCTTTATCATTTGAGAATAAGACGCATAACCTGGGTCAGGAACCAGTATAATATCTTTGTCTTGTTCAATATTGGTCGGATTTATTAAAGCTCTTATAAAGTTTGCAATACCTTCTTTTGAACCTATAAGAGAGAAAATTTCTGTTTGCGGATCAAGCTCTACATTGAATCTGTTTTTCATCCTTTTGGCAATTGCTTCTAGGTAAAAACTTTCACCCTTTGGAGAGGAATATGTGTGTATCTGCGGAAATTTAAGTGCTTCAGCCAGCTTGTCGTAAACAAATTGCGGTGGAGGTGCCACAGGTGCGCCCATTGCAAGTGCAATAGGTGCTCTTCCTTTTGCTTCCAGCTCCGGTGCCAGTCTTGCTGCTTCCTGTTTAATCCTGAACATAATATATGTCTCAATGGATTTTACATATTCATTAAAATGTTCTTTCATTTATTTTTTAGACTCCAATTGATATGCCCAGGCACTGTGGTTATGTATGCTTTCCAGTGATTCTACTTCTGCCTCAAAGTAGTTGATTCTTTTGTCTTCTCTAAACATTAAAACAACATCTCTTAAAACGTCTTCTACAAATTTGGGGTTGTCATATGCGTGTTCTGTCACATATTTTTCATCTTCTCTTTTCAACAAAGGATACACTTCGCAGGAGGCTTTTTTTTCTATTTCTGATATCAAATCTTCCAGCCAGATATGTTCTGATTCATCGTAGCTTATTAATATTTTTATTAGCGCGCGCTGATTGTGGGCCGAATAATCAGATATTTCTTTAGAACAAGGACACAGTGTTGTAACAGGCACTTTTGTTCCGAGAAAGAACTTGTATTCATCGTTATCAAGCTTGCCTTCAAAAACGCAGTCGTATGCCATTAATGATTTTTGCTTAGAAACAGGTGCTTCTTTTTCTATAAAATACTTGAATGAAAATTTGACCTGTGCACTGTGCGCGCCGAGTTTTTGTTGAATTGCTTCAAGGCAGCCTTTTATGTCTACACCGAGAAGCTCTTTTTCTCTCCATTCGTTCAATATCTCCATAAAACGGGACATGTGCGTGCCTTTAAAGTTTGAATCTAACGAGGCACAAATTTGGGCAGTTGCATACACTACCTGATTTTCCTGTCCTTTTCTTTGGATAATTAACGGAACATCAACATTTTTTATTCCAACTTTTTGTATATCTATACCTCTGTTATCAATGAGGTTTTGAACATCCCTTAGGGGGACATCTTTTATGTGGCTTTTCATTTTTTTCCTGTTTTTATCTCAAGTCTTCCAAATTTTCTGAGGATTTTTGTTCCAATGCCAGAAGCAGTTTTAATGCGGCAATTCTTTGTACTTTGGGCGGTGCAAGGCGCAGCATCTCAATGGCTTTCATCATAACAGGGTCATTATCGTACCAGCGGTTGCCTTTGCCTTGATATTTGGCAATTGTTTCATATAAGTGCTCAATTACATCAGCAGCAACCTGTTCTTGCAGTGTTAAGATATAATCGGCTGCTTCTGCTTTAGTTTCGTCTGTTTGAAGACGCAAAAGCTCAAGTGCTTCTTTTAATACAGGGTCTTTATCATACCAGCGTCTTGCTTCTGTCATTTTTATATCCTCGTTTTTAACTGTTTATTCATTATATTAATTTTATTCCACCGTGTCTAATATGTTAAACGGTTTGACTGCCCTTTTTAGTATGCCTGTGCAGTGGGCAATTGTGATGCCGTAGTTTGTTATAGGTAAATTTGCTTTTTTACATTTCATAATTCTGCTTAAAACTTCTTTTCTATTGGTCATACAAGCTCCGCAATGGATAAGAAGTTTGTATTGTTCTAGCTCATCAGGGAAGTCGTGCCCGCTGTGGTAGATAAATTCTATATTTTTTCCGGTTTTATTTTTAATCCATCTGGGAATTTTTACTCTTGCAATATCGTCTTCTATCTGGTGGTGAGAGCAGCTTTCGCAAATAAGCACCTTGTCATTATCATTGAGAGTATCAATTGCTTTGGCACCTTTATAAAACTCTTTCAGGTCGCCTTTCATCCGGGCAAATACTATGGAAAAAGATGTTAAGGGGATTTCTTCTGCAACATCTTGAGCCACTTCTTTAAAAGCTTGTGAGTCTGTTATCACAAGCTTTGGGGCGTTTTTTAATTCATCAAGTGCCTCTTTCAGCTCTGTTTCTTGAGTAACAAAAACTTTGCACCTGTTATCAAGCAGGTCTCTCAACACTTGAACCTGCGGCAGTATAATTCTGCCTTTTGGTGCTTCTTTATCAACTGGTATTACCAGTACAACAGTATCTTTTGGCTGTACGATGTCTCCCAGAATGGATGGCGGTGTTATAAAATCATCAGGGCAAACATTGATGAGCTGTTCTTTCAATCTGAAAATAACTTCTCTGTTGTTTTTAAGACTGGTGAGCAGCGGTAATTTAATATATTTTGTAATTTCATCCAGTTTATCTGCGTTTATGGGGGTTATATCCTGTTTGTTGACAACAGCCAGAACAGGAATATTTCTTGAATCAAACTCTTCATACAGCTGTTTTTCGTAATTGTCCCAGCCTTCATAATCGCAGACAATTATGGCAATATCTGTTCTGTCAAAGATTTTTTTTGTTTTTTCAATTCTTTGTTCACCTAAATCGCCAATATCATCTATTCCTGCTGTATCAATAAAAACAACAGGGCCGAGCGGTAGAAATTCCATTGTTTTTTCAACAGCATCTGTTGTTGTTCCCGCAATATCTGAGACTATTGAAATCTCCTGATTGACAAGAGCGTTAAGCAATGAGGATTTGCCGGCATTTCTTTTTCCAAATATACCGATGTGAAGCCTGTTAGCTTTGGGTGTTGATAGCATCTTGATTTTCCTCTATTTCTGCTTTGATTTCTTTCAGCTTTGTATCTGTCAGGGTAAAATATATTATCGAAATTACTGTAATTATCAGCATGATTGTGATTTGGTGAATAAAAGCAATACCCAGAGCATTTGCTTTTTCGATATGGTATATGCCAAGAGCCAGAATATATGCATATTGATAAGGTCCGACAAAAACCGATGAAGACGGTATAATTGTAGACAATGCAATAAAACTGATTACAAAAAAGGCAATTGAAAAACCAAAATGATGTCCGAATCCGGTTATCAAAATGTAAGTTAAAACGCATTCAATGCCCCATGCAATACAGCTGGCCACAAATGCAAGTGTAAAACATTTAGGGTTGTTAAGAGCCTGAAACCCGTCCATAAACTTATTTAGCATCCCTGCAATTTTTGTAAAGAACGGCTCAAATTGTGTTAAAAAAGGTATTTTAGAGAGTTTATCAAAAAACCATGAAATTTTGTTGAATTTGAATACAAGAAAAAACACTGCCAGACTGCCAAGAAACAGTGCTGCTGCAATATAGGTAATATTCAGCACCCATTGATGTTTGAAGTACGTTAAAACAGCAAAAAACAGTATTAAAAGCACTGAAATCCCGTCGATGATTCTCTCCAGAATGATTGAACCGAGGAGTTTCATCTTGCTTTCATTGAGTTTGTTTCCTACGTGGTATGCTCTCCATATATCGCCTGCACGTGCGGGAAGATAGCTGTTAAGAGTGTTGCCTGTCGTAAAAGAAAAAAATGCTTCTTTTACTGTGATTTTACTGTCATTACAAAGCAAATACTTCCATCTGAAACCTCTCACATAAAGCCCCAGCACATAAAGGGGAATAAACATTAGCAAGACCTTGTAGTTGAATATTTTAAATGTTTCAATCAACTGATGAAAGTCGAGTTTCCATACAATCAGAGCTATAAATATCACGCTGATAATCAGCCCTATTATTTTATCCTTGTGTTTAATTAGCTTTTTCAATTTACTTAACCTTTACAAGCACCTTTACTGAAGATTTTTCTTTGTTTCTTTCAAACGCCTCTATGGAATCATCAATTGCGTAGATATCGGAGATTAGAGGCTTAACATCTATTCTTTTTTGTTCCAGCATTCTCAAAGCAGGAGCAAACTGACCGCAGCGAGATCCAAGTACTGTTATTTCATCAATAACAATAGGTGCAAGGTTGAATTCTTTTGACGCAGCAATAGTACTTTTTAAAATAAGTGTTCCTCTTGGTTTTGTCAGAGCCAGTGATGTTTCAAAACCTGTTATCGAACCTGTTGCTTCAACCACAAAATCATAAGCTTTTTCTATTTTTAAATTGTTCAAAAGTTCTGTTTTTACGCCCTGTGCTTTTGCAATGTTGAGTTTTTCTTCATGTTTACCCACAAGAGTAATATCTAATCCTGCAGCGTTAAGAGCCAGTGCTATAATTAACCCCAGTTTGCCGTCTCCGAGCACAATTACTCTTTTATAAGGCGGTATGTGAACCTGTTCTAAAATTTCCAGAGCAGCAGCCAGCGGTTCAACAAAAACAGCCTCTTCATCCGTAACATTATCAGGAATTACAAGCAAATTCTTTTCAGGCAGGCAGACATATTCTGCAAAACAGCCTTCTCTTTGCCAGATACCCAGTGTTGAGCGGTTGAAGCAGTGTCTTTCTAACCCCTGTGCGCACCAGTCGCATTGTCCGCAGCCGCAATTTATTTCTCCGACTACTCTTTTACCGATGAGGTCTTTGTTTTCTGCTTTTTCAACAACACCTGTAAATTCATGACCCAGAATGCCTTTATAACCCATATATCCAAGAGTTATTTCATAGTCTGTATTACATATCCCTATTGTGTTTACCTTGATAAGTGCTTCACCTTTTTGCGGCACAGGCATGGGATAGTTGTTATCTAATTTTAAACCATTATCAAATACGACAGCTTTCATCTTATCTCCTCACTCCAATTCTTAATCCGTTATATGACTCATTTATTATAGAGGAATAAAAAACTGTTGTCCAAGACTTATGCAGCCGGTGTAATTACATTTAATCTGTTATTTTGCAAGGCATTTTGTACTTCTTGCTGCGATTTTGTATCTTTATATACCTGCATCAGCTCTTTCCAGGCTTCCACAAACTCAACATTGTCAATTAATACTGATTTTGGTATGCCGGCATGGTGAATTTTGGGTAACAATTCTGCAACAGGGTATGTTATTGGTTCAGATACTCCGTCATCTGTGTCGTTGCAAACAAAGTATTTGTTACCTTTTTTATCTTTTTCTATTCCTGTAATGGTAATTTCATGGCCGCCAATTACATTATTGTCGCTATCACAGTAAGTGTAACCGATAATTACGTTATCTCCTCCTTTGATAGTATTTTCTATATGTTCAAGAGTTTCATTTTGCTCACATTCATATCCTATCAGTTTGCCATTGTCATCAATTTTTTGATATGTTACACAAACTTTGCCTTTGCCCGTAGCCAATTCTTCTGCAAAGTTCTTTTCTATATCAATAAGTCCGCTATCGTCATCATTGTATTTTGGTATTCTTCTGTCTATTAATGAATCATAGGTGTTTTGTGCGCCTATATTCATAAATGTTGATTGCATTAGAACATCTATTACCGAGCGTTCGTCTTTATCTTTATATTTATTTTGTATTCTGGCTCTTATTATTGCATTTTTATCCGGCTTCAGATTAACTTTTAGAGTTTTCCAGTTTTCCATTTTGTGCTCTGTACCAAATTCGTTAAGCATCCATATAGTATTCATTAAGCCTTGTGACAGGTCGTCCACATTAATGTTTTTTGTAACACAAATGTTTTCAGACGTAAGTCCCTCTGCCATTCTTGCAAATTCTGCCGGCATTCTGTGTGCAATATCAAATTCAATACTTGCAGCTGGGCATGTGCTGGATTTTACATCAAGGTCATGTGCTGTAATATTTTTGCCCTGGCGTTTTTCTTCATTAATAATATCAGCCTGAAGAGCAGCAGGAATATCTCCAAACTTTTGCGTAATAATATATGGTTTATTTATCGTTTTTATTACATCTTCAATAATATTTTTTGCATCCAGTCCCGAAGCCCTTGGTGTAGTGGCAATTTTGTATAAATTATCCAGAGTTGTTGATCTGTCATTCGAATTTGTACTTAAAAGTCTGCCTTTTTTCAACAGTTCATTGAGCTCTTTTTTTGCTCTTTTATCTAAAATAGCGGAAATTTCATTAAATTTTTGATGCTCATCTCTTCCAGAAAGCGATGTTCTTATCTGGTAAGAACCAAAATTGGGCGTGGCTTTACGCATAAAAGAATCATAGTTTGTAAAACCAGGATTTGTTACAAAGCTTGGCGCAGCACTTTTTTGCTTCACGGCATTTATCGGGTGCTGCAAATGTAGATTGTATTTATTATTTTCAATGTTAAATAATGATATACTATTCACTTTGAACTTTCCGCCCTATTATACTTTATTAAAAACTGAAAATATAAAAAATTGCGTTTTTGCATTATAATTAATAAGTAATATTAAGAATTTGTTATATAGTCTGAGTTTTGATAAAAGATATCGATTTTAGTAAAATTAAATTTATACCCGCTTCGCCTGAAGATTTAATACTTGCTTTAGACAGGCTAACGCGTTTTAAGTATCCTGAAATTAAGTATTATAGAGTTTTTTCAGAGCTTCTTTGCAAATATTTTAAAGAGCCTCGTCTTTCTAAAAATCAAATAAAAGATATGGATACTGCTGTATTAAAACGACTTGTTGAAATTTTTTGGAATGAGTCAGTATCCAAATACACTCCGGCTGTAAAATCTGATAAACAATTGAATGAGCTGCTTTTAAAGGAGCTTTATGACACTTATAATCTTTCGCAAGAGGTAAAAATCCTGACTGATATAAATATCAATATAAACGGTGTATTGGCTTTGATTTCTGACAAAAACAATTTACCTCTGAATTTAAAAAGATTGGCTGTAATTGAACATGACCATCAAAACCTGATTGAAAAACGTCAGAAGTATGGTTTACGATTTCCTGTTGAAAAAGTTGTTTTGTGCGAGGGCATTACAGAGGAAATTCTTTTGCCAAGGTTTGCTAAACTTTCCGGCTTTGATTTTGATAAAAACGGAGTAAAGCTGATAAGTGCCGGAGGTAAAAATCAGGTTGCAAAGCTGTATTGTGAACTTAAAGATGAGCTTAAAATTCCAATTTTTATTCTGCTTGACGCAGATGCAGTTGAAATTTCAGAAAAAATCAATTGTGTTTTAAGAGATACTGACTCAATGTATCTTATCTGTCACGGTGAGTTTGAGGATATTTTTTCTTTAAACCTTATTAAAAGGACAATAAATAAACGTTTTAAAAATATTTGTGAATGCTGCATTGCAGACTTTAAACGCAATGAGCCAATGACAAAAACGCTGTCTGAATTTTACCGCTTGCATGAGCTTGGTGATTTTCAAAAAGCTGATTTTGCAAAGGAGCTGGCGCAAAACCTAAAGTATGAAACTGATTTAACTGATGAAATAAAACAAATCGTAGATAGAATTAAGATACTATAAAATATAAAAAAGGCCTCCTGATGGAGACCTTTTTTGTTTTATGAATTAGTACTCTATATTTATCTGTGAGAACTGAACAATTTTGTTTTTGCCGCGTTTTTTTGCGTTATATAAGGCATGCTCTGCGTAACGGATAAGAGTGTTGCCATCCTCTTCAACATTTTGGAGGAAAGGATAAGAAGCAATACCACCAGAAATAGTAATAGGGTGTCTTTCTTCTTCTCCGGCAGGAATAAATTCCATTTTTTCAATTTCTCTTCTGAATCTTTCTGCAAAAATAAACGCATTTTCTTCCGGTGTATTTGGAAGAAGAACGATAAATTCCTCGTCACCATAGCGTGTTAGGATGTCTTCTTTTCTTATAAAGCCCTTAAGCATTTCTGCAATTTTTTTGAGCAATACATCGCCCCAGTCATATCCGTACATATCGTTTACAACTTTAAAGAAGTCAATGTCTAACAATAAGCAGCTTAATTTTGTATCATATCTTTTAGAACGAGAAATTTCTGCCTCAAGACGTTCATGGAGAAATCTTCTGTTATGAAGACCAGTAAGAGCGTCTGTGGTAGAAACCTGATTAATAGTTTCTTTAAGCTCTTTAATTTTTAAAAGATTTTTGAGTCTTAAATTCAATTCTTTTTCATCAAGAGGTTTTGTTACATAGTCGTAAGAGTCGCCTCTGAATATAATTTCGTCATTAAACTTGTCTGCCACAATCAATGCAGGTGCAACAAGCTTTGTTACCATAGAGATTTCTTTTAATTTTTCATCAGAACAGTCAAAAACTATTACTGAAGGGTTGAATTTTTGTGCATCTTTTACTTCTTCAATATTTTTTACTCTTACATCACAATCATCATTATTTGCACTAAGAGTATTTTCTAATTCTGCAGAAGCGTTGTCACTGAAAATTACAATATTTTTCATAACAATTATCCTTGTGTTTCCTATTATAAATATAATACCAAATGTCTTAAGAAATGTATATAACTCAAATGAACCAAAATACTAACATTCCTTCAAATGTAGTATAGAATAATAAAAAAATTGAGATTATGATATATAATCATAGACTATTGGGGGATAATGCTTTGGCCAGGCCACAGTACAAGATTGATTACAATCAAAGATATGCTTATACAACTGATCAAAAGAAATATGCAAACAATGTAAGACCTGCTGTTCCTCGCAGAAAAAAACAGCAGAAAAGAAAAACAAACCCGCTTGCATTGATATTCCAGGTTTTGTTTGCAGTGCTTTTTATAATGCAGGTTGCGCCTGTTTATATGGATAAAGTTACCCGCCCTATTTTTTTGCGTGTAAATAAGTATCCTGCTATTCAGGTCGATGTAAATGCTATTTTGAGGCCGACATCTTTGTATTTGCACAACAGCCATTTTATGGGTGTAAATTTCCTTTCCGGTACTGAAACTGCAAAACCGCAAATGCAAACGTTATATGAAACTTTCCATATGCATGATTTGGAAAATAACCTTAAATTTCTTGCCTCTAAATATCCTTCTTTAAAACCATCTGTTTATGTATGGGAGTATGAATCTGGCAAGCATGCCGATATTAATTCAACAGAGGTTTACCCTACTGCAAGTATTATAAAAATACCTGTTTTGATACAACTGTTTCGTTCGATTGAAGCCGGTATGCTCAAGCTCGATGATAAAATAGCAATGACGCAATACTATAAATCAGAAGGCTCTGGCAGTTTGCAGTTTAAAGGCAACAATGCAATCTATACAGTAGATGATTTGGCAAGAGTTATGATAACAGAGTCTGACAATTCTGCAACAAATATGTTGATGGATGCTACAGGTGGTATGAATGCTATAAACCAATCTTTGAGAAAATGGGGAATGAAAGAAACAAGAGTAAATGACTGGCTACCGGATTTGCAAGGTACAAACGTCACTACTTCTAAAGAAATGGCAACATTGCTTTACAATATTGATAATCCAAATTTCCTCTCTCTTAATTCCAGAGAAAAAATGGTGGATTATATGAGCCATGTCCACAATAACAGGCTTATTCAGGCAGGATTGCCATCTGATGCAATATTTATTCACAAAACAGGTGATATAGGCAAGATGCTCGGAGATGCCGGTATTGTTTACACACCTAACGGCAAAAAGTATATTGTTGTTATGCTCGTAAATAGACCCTATAACTCACCGCAGGGAAAAGATTTTATAGTTGCAGCTTCATCATTAATATACAATTATATGGTTAACACCAATTTGTAATTGCGTATTGATATTGCGTTGTTCTTATATTATAGTTTATATATAGTGAATTTTAGAATATTCGGAGAAAAATATGACTCATCAAATAATTAAAGTAGCGTGGGACCTCAACGAAAACTGCGAAAACAGATATCAATTGGTTTATGAAATTGCAGAACTTGCTAAAAAACTCGTTGATGAATATCAAATGAAAAAGCCTAAAGATGAATTGGGCTTTGATGATTATGGTTTTGATAACAGCTCTATTAAAAAAGAAAATCCTGTTGAGCATGCCATTATGGTTAAAGCTTCTGAATCTGACGAAAGCAGACTCGTAGGTTAATAAATAAAAATTTTCTTTCAACAAAAAAGCTCTCTAAATTAGAGAGCTTTTTTTAAACCAATTTATTAACTATTTAGCTAACAATTTGTTAACAGCAAGAGTTAATCTTGATTTTTTTCTTGCAGCAGTGTTTTTGTGCAAAACACCTTTAGAAACAGCTTTGTCACACAGTTTGTATGCGTGGCTGATAGCGGGTTTCAATTCTGCTTCGTTTTTGGCTTGTGCTAATTCTAAAGTTTTTCTGATTGCAGTTTTGATTTCAGATTTTACAGCAACGTTTTTCAATCTGTTTCTTTCTGCGATTAAAACTCTTTTTTTAGCGGATTTAATATTAGCCATTTGTTTTTTCCTTTCATTTGCATTTCTTCGGGCGGTATTTACTCCACCCCCCTCTGAAATCTGCAATGAGGTTTGGTGAGTAATATTATTATAAGACAATAATATTTGATTTCAATATGCAATAAAAAAGACCTGATAAATTCAGGTCTTTTTTTATTATATACATCCGTTATTTTTGTAAAAACGGAGGAATATCTATAATGCTCATCAAATCATTTTGTGATTTTTGAGGTGAAATTGCCGGTTTTGGCTGAGGTGTGCTTGGTGCCAGTGAAGGAGCACTGTTTGTTGCAGAAGCACTGCCTGTGTTGAATGAACCGGAGAAGAAATCAGCTGCACTAAGAGATTTAACAGCTTCTTTTTTATTTCCCATATCAGGGGTTTTCATCTCAAAGCCTGTTGCAATAACAGTGATTTGAATTTCTCCCTGGATTCTGTCATCAATAACAGAACCAAAAGTAAAGATAGCATCTTCAGCAATTGCATCATGAATTACCTGTGCAGCTTCTGTTACTTCGTGTAATGTCATGTCAGAACCGCCTGTAACGTTCATAATAATACCGGACGCACCGTTAATAGATGTTTCAAGCAATGGTGAATTGATAGCGAGTTTAGCAGCTTCCATAGCTCTGCCTTCGCCAGTGCCTCTTCCGATACCCATTAAAGCAGAACCGCTTGATTGCATTACAGCTTTAACATCGGCAAAGTCAACGTTAATCATACCGGGTACTGTGATGATGTCAGATATACCCTGTACACCTCTTAACAATACTTCGTCAACAACCTGGAATGCTTCTTTCATTGTTGTTCTTCTTTCAACAACTTCAAGCAGTTTGTCGTTAGGTATAACAATGAGAGCGTCTACAGTTTCTTTTAATTTTTCAAGACCCTGCATAGCCTGATTCATTCTTCTTTTACCTTCAAAGCTGAAAGGTTTTGTTACAACACCGATTGTTAAAGCGCCTAATTCTTTTGCTATTTTGGCAACAACAGGAGCTGCACCGGTACCTGTACCGCCGCCCATGCCTGCTGTTACAAACACCATATCAGCACCATCAAGTGCCTGTACAATCTGGTCTCTTGTTTCTTCAGCAGCTTTTTCACCAACAGAAGGGTCTCCGCCTGCGCCGAGTCCTTCTGTCAATTTACCGCCTAATTGAATTTTGTTTTCTGCCAAAGACATTTTTAACACCTGAGCATCTGTATTCATAGCCCAGAAGTCAACGCCTGTAAGGCCTGCTTTAATCATTCTGTTAACAGCGTTACCGCCGCCGCCGCCGGCGCCGATTACTTTAATGTCTGCTACATTTGATACTTGCGGAGTTTCCGTGTCTTGTTCTTTGTCTCTTCTATTGAAGATATCTGGTCCGAAATTTTCCACTTATTTTCCTCTTTCAATCTAATCTTTTTTTACCGAAAGGTTATTTTTATTACAACTTAATAATTATACTATTTTAAAAAAATTAAATAGTAAAGAAAATTAAGATATTTTAATACTTTTTTTAATATAAGTTAAAGATTCACTTAACAATTTTTTTTTATGATGTATTATAAAGGCATGTCATCTATTCATGATTAAGTTTGTATTTACATTACTTAACAAATCATGGGAATATGCGCAATTTTTAAAGTTTTTAATTGTTTTTAAAAGTACATAGTGTGTTTAAGGTGGGAACATGAAAGTTCAAGGAAATTACAATCAATATTCTGCAGCACATGCTAAGCAGCAAGCTTTTGGCAATTATGTAAATGCCCGCAGAATCAACAGGGCAGTCGGCTCAATGATGAGCGGAAAAATAAAAACATTTTATACCCTAGGTAAAAACAACGGAGAAAATTTGAATAATACGGTTACTGCTGTAGGCACGGCAGCTGTTGCTCCTATTTTTATCAGATACAATCCGCTTTCTGATGAAGATCCCAAAGTTAAAGCTTATTCAGCTTTGAGACAGCCGCTTTCAGCTGTATTAGCTCTTGGTGTTCAACTCCCGGTTATGACAGCGTATAATAAACTTCTCGATATGTGGGCAACTTCAGGAAGGGTAAGACGCTTTGATCTGAGTGCAAAACCTCCTGAAACAACTCTTAAAAACCTTGCTAATGCTAGATACAACCAAGAAATGAGGGTTTTAAAAGCACAAGGTCTTTCTAAAAAAGAAATGGATGAAAAATTCTTTAAAGGCAGAACAAAAGCAGAAGTAATCGAAGATTTTGTAAATCAATCCAGAGATGATATTTTCTACGCCAAAAGAGATCATCTTCGTGAATTGGCAGCAAATGGTCAGCCGATAACTGTTGCTCCGCTACGAGATGCGAATGGTAAAATTGTTGATTATTTCCATCCGACAAAATTATCTGAACTCGATAAAATCCAATTTGTAAAACCGGATGAAATTGATAAAGCAAGAAAATCTGTATATCCTGATGTTCTTAGAGAGTTTGGTGTTGACCCAGATAATAAAAAATTATTTGAGATTAAATATGACTGGGAAGATCCTAACGCAATAGAAAAACACAATAAAATGAAAAATGGTGAAATTCCTGTTCCTGAAGATTTAAAAGAATATAAAAAGAGTAAAGTTAAATCTGCATTGAAAAAGCAAGGACATAAATACAATGAATTTTCAAAAAAATTGGAAGATACAGCGAAAAATACAGCAATTGAAAAAGTAGAACAATCTATAGCAGAAGAAGTAAAAGTTAAGCTTGAAACTTCTAAAGCTTTTAATGACTTGCATAGAAAACTAGCTAATGTAACTTCACAAATTTATAATGACAGCAGCATTCCTAAGGAATTAAAGGATAAAGTTGTTGAACAAGAAGAAGCCAAGTTAATCGAGGCTAAAATTAAAGAATTAGAAAAAAGAGTAGAAAATGCTGATAAGGTTGTGAAAAATACCTTAAATAATGCAATTTCGAAATTAAGAGATAAAAAAGTTAGTGACATTAAATTCCACGGTGATAATTATCAAGATGTAGAAATAAGTGTCAGAGCTAAAAGATGGTTAAAAGCAGAAATTAACAGACGTGAAGGTGTATTTAAAAACTTTAAAAAACTGAGCGGACTGTTATTTGGTCTTGCTATTCTACCATTCACCTGCGGTTTGTTAAACTGGGCATATCCAAAATTTATGAATAAATTCTTCCCAGAACTCTGTGACGCGAAACAACAGGCAAAAGCTGCAAAGGAGGCTAAATAATGAATATTGGGCCAATAAAAAATTCAATAAATAGAGCAGCAAATGCTACAGTTGAGTATGCAAATAAAGTTACAAATATATTAATGGAAAAAAACTTTGCGCATACTATGATGCCTGAAAATCCCACTGATGTTGCAAAGGCATTAGCTTTGGCTTCTACTACAACTAAAGATGCTGTTAATTGCTACTATTACACAACACAAAGTTATAACAATAAAGAAATACCGGAAGATAAAAGAAAATTTGTTGCTGGTATTGACCTTGCAAACGGTATTTTGAATGTAATTACACAGTTGACTTTAGGTTTAGTTGTCAACAAACAGTCTGACAAATTATTTGAAAAAATCTTTAAAGGCGGCATAGTTGCTAAACCTGAAAATATAGCTAAGTATAAGCAAAAAGTAAATGCTCTTCTTCAGAAATCTACTTTAACAAAACATATTAGTTCTACAGAAGCAGAAATTAAAGATGCAATTAAGAAAACAAATAAAATTGCAAAAGGCGGCTTTGGTGTAATCGCAGTATTGATTGTGACGCAAATCATCGCAAAACGTATGATTGTACCATTCTTGTCTACTCCTCTTGCAGGTTTCTTTAAAAACTATCTTGATAAACGTGAACAAAAAAATGGTATAAAAACAGAAACTCCAGTCACTGTTGATAACCAACAATCTAAAGTTGATTCTAAAAATGAACAAAAATCAATAGTCGTTATAAATAAAGATGAGTCTTCTGAACATAAGGCTTTTAAAGGTTTTGAAAGCGTGTTGAATAAATCTCTTTAAATAAGAAAAGAAAGGATTTTGTCATGAGAATTAATAGTATACGTACAAGTTTCCCTGGCAATAATACATCTAAGCCAAAATCTTTTAAACAATTACAGTATGATGAGGATGGTTTAAAAACTGTTCCTATGTCTTATTTTAATCATGAAAAAGTCATTAACGCTTTGCCTCAAGCTAAAGAAAAACTTGATGAAGATTCGTTTGTAAAAGCATTAATATATGCTAGAGATAACAAACCTGTTTTAACTTTATTTAATCCCTTGCCATCTGCGTATCATTCAAAAACTGTAGATATTACGGATATGATTGATTCTAGTTCAGACTCGCAGGAATTGAGCGAAAAAATTTACAATAGAGCTATGGAGATAGTTTGCAATAACGAGTTTGAAGAAGATAAAGATCCAGATGTCAGAGATGATGACGATTATGATTTTGATGACGATACGCTCAGAGGCACTGGCTGGGATTTAACAGACGCATATATACCTTAATCCGTTTTAGCTCTTTGCCAAATATGAAATACAGGAATACCGGTGAGTGTGATAAGCAGTCCCGGTATTGTGTATAATGGCTTGTACACGGAAAGACATATTACAATATAGCTGGCAAGCACCAAAAATGTTATCGGGAAAAATGAATTTATCCTGAATTTTTTGTTTGCATGCGGAAACTTTTTTCTGTATACAAAAATACCAGCTGTAACAAGGATATAAAAAAGCAAAGAGGCATAGATTACAAAATCTAAAAGCTCTGAATAATTGCCCCATAGTATTAGTATGCATATCCAGATACACTGTGCCCATAGTGAATTTACAGGTACTTTTGTTTTTCTGTTGATTAGAGCAAGCGGTCTAAAAAAAGCTCTATCTTTTGCCATTTTATAATATACTCTAGAACCTGTTAAAATCATTCCGTTAGCGCATCCAAACGCAGAAATCATAATAATGACCGCAATTATATCCTTTCCAATTGTTCCGAATATTTCACTTATTGTTCTTGCTGCCACAATATCTTGAGGGGCTGTTTGTATTTCACTCAATGGTAAAACACCTAAATAAATCATATTCATAAGCAAATATAAAGAAACAACCAACGCTACTCCATACACGAGAGCTTTGGGTATATTTTTTTGCGGATGTTTTACTTCACCTGCAATAAATGTAATATTGTTCCAGGTTATAGATGCAAATAATGCACCGACAATGGCAACAGCCATAATATTTATTGTTTGAAATGAAAAATTGAAACTCATATGCATGTTTGCTTGCAAAATATGAGCATTAAAACCGAATAAAAGCCCTATTATTACTATTGCAGCCATTGATATAACTTTGGTTACGGTAAAGATATTTTGTGTAACAACACCGTATTTTATCCCCCTTGAGTTAAGGTAACTGAGAAATATAACAGTTAAAACTGCAAATAATTGTTGTGTAGAAAAATGTATGCAACCTAAATTAAAAAGAATATTAGAACTGCTTATAAACGGAACTATCAGACCAAAAAACTTTGCAAATGCTACACAAACTGCTGCAATAGTACCTGTTTGAATGACAAGAAACAATGTCCAGCCGTATAAAAATGCTATTTTTTCACTGAAAATTTTTTTTAAATATACATATTGTCCGCCTTCTTCTGTGATGTTTGCTGCAAGCTCACAAAGAGACAAACCACCGCATAGTGTTATAAAACCTGCAATCATCCAAATTACTATTAGTAATAGTCCTGAATTTACCTGTCTTGCAATATCAGCGGAAACTATAAATATACCGCAGCCAATCATTGAGCCGGCTACTATTGATACTGCATCAGTTAGGGAAAGTGTTCTTTTCAAATCTTGACTCATATAATTAACATATTATAAAAGCTTGAAATTTAAAACCCTATCCTTGCTGTTACACCTATTTCTTTATTTCTTGTAGAGCCGTAAACACCCATAGTAAGATTTGTGTTGTCTTTAAATGTTTTTTTATAGTTTGCATTGAATGCTGCGTCATCTTTAAAAATAGAGACACTTGCTCCTAAGGAGCTGTGCTTATTTATTTTGTTGTAATAACCGGCATTAACGCCAGGGTTTTCTTTGTTTAGATATGCGCTTCCATAGATGCTGTTGTTTGGTGCAGAATAGTTAAGGCTCATTTTGGCAGCATTGTCCAACGGTTCATATTCTATGCCGCCTTTTATTTTTACAGAGCCATTGTTGTAAGTCTTTTCAAGATTTGCACCAATTGATTTGTCAAAAACATCTATATTAGTCCCGAGTTTTAAATTGTTTCCGATTTCTTTATTGGCTTCAACACTGTCAAGGCTGACATCGTAGCTGACTCCTTTAAAAAAGTTTGATTTTTTCTGTACACCCGGTAAATCTGGTCTCATCACTGTGTTAACAGCGTTTGGTGTTTTTTCCTTTATGTTTGCTTCTATTTGTTCATTAAGCAAGGTTGGGGTAGAGTTTGTGGGGTTTGTTTTGTTAACATTAAAACTTTTTTTGCCCCTTACTTTGTCCCATAGCATTGTTGCTGTTTCTTGAGCGGTTTCTGTCACGTTAGTTATTTGCGTAGCATATTTTTCTTCGGTTGTGCGAAGAATCACTCTGTCTGCGTCAGTGTCTTTTAAAGTATTTACAAATTTTTCTATTTCTTTATCCGGCATATTAATCCTCTTGTATATATAAAGTATATATTATTCTTAAAATTGCTAATCTTTTGTCTGAATTTTGTATATGTAAAATTTTTGTAACGTTTTAAATGAAAATGCTAAAGTTTACTCTTGTTATTCCGTAAATATATTTGTAGTTAATAAATCCAGGGAACAAAAAGTGGATATACGCGTTCAAAATGGAGAAAATCTATCTTTAGCAATCAAAAAAGCACTAATAAAAGAAGGTGCTGCTGATTCTGATTTGAAAAAATTCAGCATTTGGAATCAAATACTGGATCTTGTTGATCAACAAAATACTGAAAATAAAGCAAACGGTAAAAAAGCGATTTATGAAGGCGGTAACGACAGAACTTCTGCCAATTGGTCACAAAACTACAGGGTACTGGCAGGCAGTGACTTGAATTTTTCAGATGAAATTTGGAACCAAATTAAATCCATAGTTGGATTAACACCTTCTGTGCCTAAAGAACAGCCCGAGGCATTAAATAAGCAGCTTGATGCGCCTGTTTCTCCATTTGAAAAAAAAGACACATTCCCTGTACCACAGCAATCTAACTTGCCAAAAATTAATATTGAAACTAATTATACGCAGCTGGGAGATAATCCCTCTTCTGTTTCAGAAAGGCATTCTTCAATAAATCCTGATTTGCTACCCATTTCATCTTCTGCTCAAAATCCATCGGAAAGCGTTAAAGAAGCGAATAATATTGTTTTATCAGATATGCCTGCTATTGAATCAAGAGATACAGGTAAAACTGATATTCCTACCCAAAGTGTTGAATTAGAAAAAAACACAGAGGTTCTGCCATCAGGGGCTATTGTAAATAAGGACGGTTCAATAAAATATGGTGAATATCTTTATTCAATAGATGAAAACGGAATGGAAACACTCAAAACTAAATACGGTACTTATAAAGCTACCAATATGATGAACAGAGATATTATTGCTAATACGCGAGCAAAAATCTTTGGTTATCATGCCACAAATGTACCCAACTTGTATTTAAAAGACAATCAATATTACAAGTGGGATGAAAATAGTAAGAGCTACGTCAAAGCCACTATAGAAACACAAGAAGCTAGGCAAACAAGGCTTAATGCCGAAAATAGACGTAAAGAAGAAATACAAAAGCTTAAAGCTACAACAGCAGATGGTGTTTTGGAAAATTTTGCTCAAGACGGTAAAGGTGACTGCTGGCTTATAAGTTCCTTAAAAGCTCTCAATAACTCGGAAAAAGGCAAAGAGATTATAAAAAGCTGCCTCTCTGCGGACAATGCAGGTAATATTACCGTTAATTTAAAAGGCATAGATAAAAGTTATACTATAACAAATGACGAAATAAATGCTGCTATTGACTCTGAAAATTCTGCATTAGGTGACAAAGATGCTATTGCAATAGAGCTGGCTTTTGAAAAACATATAAAATCAGCTATTGATTCTAAAAAGACTAATTCAAACATGGATAGCATAAATGCTGGCCGCTATTCAATGGGTGATGATTATCTGTATGGCGGGCGTCCCAAAGTTGCTATTGAAACTTTAACAGGCCTTAATGTATCGACAATAAGCCGTTCTAAAGATAAGAATATTGTTGTTCAAGACCATGTCGCACTTTTAAAAGGCATGAATGAAGATACATTAAAACCATTTATGGATAATAAGGACTATACAATAATAGTATCTGTTGACGGCGCTGATGAAAAAAGAAAAGATTTGGCTCACGGATTTGCTTTCAAAGGGTATGATGAAAACTTTGTATATTTGGAAGATACATACCTTAATGATGATGGTAGTGCAAAAATAACTAAGATGAAAAAGGACGATTTCTATTCAAGACTTTTAGAATTCAGCTATACAGACCTGTCAAAACCGTTAGATAAAGCTAATAATTCTTTGATGTATTCACCCAAAATCATTAAAACAAAAGAAGTTGAGCAGTATTTAAAGAACAAAGATAATTAAATGTATTAATTGTAATTATTACATAATAATTTATTTATCTTTCTTCAGTATTGATTTAATCAATTTGTTCAAGTGATTTTCCAAATATTTTCCATAAACTTTATTACAATCTTCCAACTTCGAAGGTTGTTGTGAATAATTAAGCTGCTTTGCATATTTATCTATCGCCATTACTGATGTATAATCATCTCCACAAAGTTTTACATATTGTTGAGGAATAATGCCTGTTATTTTCCCATCAGCCAAAATATCTATGCCTTCGGTGCAATATTTTACAAACTCAACAACTTTAACTGATTTGTCATTCTTAATTTTATTCAAATTTTCATAAAAATCCTTCACCATTTTTAAATCTTTTTCAGAACCTCTGGTGATAGCATCCTTCATATATTTTTCACTTCGTTTTAACACATAATCGCCTACGATTTTTGAAGAAAAATTAATATTTCTTTGCGGTTTATTTCTAATATTATTAACTAACATTTTCTGTATTACACCTCATATATCCAGGCTAATCATAGCATAAACAAGAAAGAATAAAAATTTCGGGCAACATTCTGTTTAAATTCAACTGTTTCTAATTCAATATTGTATTTACAATGCCACCGTCAACAGGAATCGTTGTCCCTGTAATATAACTGCCTTCATCTGATGCTAAGAGAACTGCAATCCCTGTACAATCAGTTGGTTTGCCAAGGCGTTTCATAGCAATTGAATTTGCCTGTCTTTCCAAGAATTCTTTAGGAAAATCCTTTTTTACATGCTCTGTTTCAGTCGGTCCTGGAGCAATTGTATTTACTGTAATGTTATCTTTTCCCCATTCTGCTGCAAGTGCTCGTGCAAGTGCAATAACTCCTCCTTTTGCAGCTGAGTAATGTGCCATAAGAGGGATACCCATAATACCCTGACCTGATGTTATAAAAATTATTCGCCCAAATTTTTGTGCACTCATATATTTTGCTGCTGTTTGCGCGCACAGAAAAGCTCCGTTAAGATTTATATCTATTACTTTAGACCATTCTTCATCTGTTATATCAAGAGCATTTGTTATCGGAAAATATCCTGCACTGTTTACCAAAATATCTATATGACCGTATTTGTCACTAACATATTCCATTAAATCTTCAACATCTTCTTTGTTAGAAATATCAATTTGTAAACTACAACCGCAATGTTTCATATCTTCAAATAACTTTTGCATTTCAGATACTCGTTTTTCATTCCTGCTTGCAACTATCACGGTCGCATCTTATTTTATAAAACCAAGTGCAATCTCTTTTCCTATTCCTGAAGTACCGCCCGGTATAACTGCAATTTTTCCTTCAAGTTTCATAAATAATCATCCATTACTCAATAGTTTTTCTTTATTACCAAAGTGTTTAAAAATTATTGCCTCTGATACTCCGGCTTCTTTTGCAATTAAAGCTGTAGTTGTTGCGCTATATCCTTTTGATGCAAAATGTTTAATAGTTGCCTTTATAATATACCTCAAAAAATACACAACAGCAGGTCAGAAACGTACTAAAAAAGAGCCTTTACAGGCTCTTTCTAAAAATAGGAGGAGGTGGGATTCGAACCCACGGTACGCTACAAACGTACGACAGTTTTCAAGACTGCTCCAATCAACCGCTCTGGC
>ENA-ORUW01000673-ORUW01000673.1-human-gut-metagenome-genome-assembly--contig:-NODE-673-length-30487-cov-4.622798_pt1 | contig 30487 bp, 32 predicted proteins | sample MGYA00242088_ERZ509227 | MGnify/ENA primary metagenome ERZ509227 (study PRJEB26280, sample SAMEA2338816) | human gut metagenome | biome: human gut; feature: human-associated habitat; material: faeces... | reverse complement strand
CTGATACCTGTTAAATCTGATATTTCTTTTACTGTCCTCATAACTGCTGACCTCCCTTTTCTGATATATTCACTCTAATCTATGACGCCCCGTGAGAGTCAATAGGGAAATTTAAATTTTCCTGTTATGGAAAGTACGCATCCATTCATACTATGTCATCCATCCGCAGCGCTTCAGCCAGGTTGCATTTCATTATTTTTCTGCCGCCCATGCAGTAAGCCAGCGCTACAAACACAAAAATCCCCAAAATAAACACGGCGGCAGGAAGTATGGGAGCTTTTGTCAGAAATTCCATTGGATTTAAGCAGCTTGCTGTTATCATAAATCCTACAGACAACACAGTAAGCGGCAGCGTAATCAAGAGCGGCCGTCCTGCAATCACAAGAGCTTCAATGAAAAACATTTTTCTCACACCTTTCGGTGTCATGCCAATAGACATATATCTTGCGAATTCTCTGTTTCGCTGGCGTATAAAGCCTAAAGTATTGGAAAATACATTTGCAATTCCGATGACAGCGAGCAGCACGCACAAAGCTCCGATCATTATTTTATATCCATTCACCATTTCTTCGTTGTCTCTTCTCTCCTGAACACGGTTTTCCATCTCAAAGGTAAAATTATCTCCTATCATGTCTGAGATTTCTGTTTCGATCGCCTTCAACGCAGACAGCTCTCTGTCCCCTTCCGCTAATACACGAATGTAAGTATCGGCTTCTGTATGGCCAATGGTATTTTCAATCTGCTTCCACGTGGAAAGAGACAAGAATTGAACCAGCGTGTAATTATCATATTCCTCCCTTAAAACCGGCGGCTCCTGCGTATAAGCAAGAATAGGAAGTTCAACGGTTTCCTCCGTTTGTTCCGTATTCTGCAGGACGATGGAATCCTGTTCCTCTGATAAAAATGGGACATATTTTTTGTACCTGAAATTGCTGTTCACGCTGTCCCATATTCGGTTTAGAACAATGCTTCCTGTACTCTTCGAATTTACTCCTATTCTGCGGCAGTATGCCTCAAAACTCTTATCATCCATAATAAGGATGGGAGCATCGACCAGATAACTCCCGTCAACAATACGTACAGAATCCCCTGCAACTGCTTCTACACCACCTAATTCATTTAATCTGTCACTGAAATTTGTTTCCAGAACAGGGCACAGGGCCTCTGCTTTTTGATAGATCACACTGTCCGCCTTCCCTATGCTCTGCACATCGTCTGTCTTTGTAAAATCCTCCAGATCTGTATCTTCTATCGTTGCCATTACGTCCCATGCGTTCTGGTAACGCTCAAAATAAGTGTGATTGGTACTGATCTCAGGAAGCGTGAAAAAACACAGCATCAAGGTAAATCCCATAAACGAAAGTGTCAGAGATATCGCAGATGTTCTCAGAGCTTTTTTCTGCGCTTTTAGCGCACTTCCGGCCAATTCTCCCTCTGCCCCAAATACTAGTGATAAAAATCGGACATTCTTTTTCTTTTTTAAATGCAGTTCTCCGCTGTTTCGTATCGCCTCAATGGGTGTCAATTTGCTTAGTTTTCTCGCCGGCAGCCATGCAGAGATAAAAACGGTCAATACAGCCGCTAAAATCGTAATTCCCAATACCAGCGGATGATAAGTAAAAACCGCTTCATGCCTGCCGACAATTTCCTTTGCAAGCTGATTGACCAACTGTATCGTCCCAAAGCAAAGCGCAGCTCCGATGCCAGTTCCAAGCAAAATCGGCGGAATGCAAAGAATCGCAGCCTCCTGTAATAGACAAGCACGAATCTGTCCCGGTGTTGCCCCTATACTTGAGAAAATGCCAAATTGATGAACACGTGCATCCATAGATACTGAAAAAGAATTATGAATAATTAAAATCAAAGATACACAGACAATCATCAGTACTGCCGCGCAGAATGCCGGCAGCAAAGGCGGAGCCGTATCCTGCGGATCATGAACAAAATATCTCGACAAAAGCAATTCATGATACGATAGGTCTCGGTCAGAGACTCCCAGCTGTTCCGCTATGATCGGCATATCGCGGTAAACTGTCCTTATATTCTGAAAACGAATATCCACGACAAGATTGTTTTCATCAGACAGTTTCGGATTGATAGTGACAGCATCCACGTTTGCGAAATTTTTAATGTCGGACACCACACTCTCATCAAATGTACCGCAAATACGTCCCTGCCAGTCTCCCTCCTCCGAGACAATCCTTTCAATTTCATAATTCCAGAAATTATAAAACAGGCCGCAAAGCCAGGACAAAAACAGCGCAGAGATGAAAGCGGCCACAATGACGGATAAGCTGGACGCCCGGTTTCTTTTGATAAATCCTATCGAATAGTCTCTCCACATTATCTTCACCGACCTTTCCCTAGAAGATACCCTTATGCCACTTGGCAGAATCATGAAAAACGTCAAGGATGATTTTTCCGTCCTCTATGGTTATAATACGGTCTGCCTCCAAAGCGATTTTCTCATCGTGGGTAATCAATAGAATGGTCTGATTCAAATTGCGGTTTGACAGCTTCAGCATGTCTATCATTTCTTTCCCGTTCTTTTTGTCGAGATTCCCTGTCGGTTCATCCGCCAGCAGCAAGGCTGGACGGTAAATCAAAGATCTGGCAAGGGCTGCCCTCTGCTGTTGGCCACCCGATAATTGATAAGGAAGAACTTCTAACTTATCAGCAATGCCCAGTGAATTCACAATCTGTTCAAAATATTCCGGGTTGGCTTTTCTCTTATCTAAAATAAGCGGCATAAGAATGTTTTTTCGGACAGTAAGTGTAGGTATCAGATTGTAAAACTGATAAACCAGTCCCACCTTTCTGCGCCGGAAAACAGCTGCCTGTGCTGGAGTTAATGTGGAAATATCCTTTCCTTCTACCATGACCTTGCCGGCAGTTGGCTTGTCCACACTGCCCAAAATATGCAAAAGCGTTGATTTTCCAGACCCGGATGCTCCAACAACCGCCACAAATTCCCCTTTCTGCACTGATAAGTCAATATGTTCTAACGCAACCACCTGATTACTTCCAGTACCATATACTTTTCGGACACCTTCACATTTTAGTATTTCCATGCCGCTTTCTCCTTTCCTGATACAGGCCACAGCCCATAAAGACGTAAATACAGTATAGCAAAGTAAAGTGACATCTCAGTGACTATATATTCTTATCTCGAAACAGGCGCCCCCAGCCTGCAGATTCCGGGCGGTAACTGTCCCGTTCTGCAGTTCAAAGATAGACCTGGCAAGGGCCAATCCAATGCCGATTCCGTTTGATACCGCATATTTCCCCCGGTAAAACCGCTCAAAAAGATGTGGAAGATCTTCCGGGGCAAATCCCCTCCCTTCATCCCATATCTGAATTTCTGCATATAAGGGATTCCATGTATAATCACAATAAACGTGTCCGCCGGAGTGTGAATGTTCCATACAATTTTTCATAAGATTGATAAGAGCTTCCATTGTCCATTCCAAGTCCCCGAAAAATTCGATGCAGCCTTTATCCGGTATGTCCACTGAGATATGTTCCTTCAGCAGCAAATCACTTATGTTTTCAGCTGCAAGATTTAATACTGTATAAATATCAACCTTTTCTTGTTTCAGCAGCAAAGTACCAGCGTCCATCTTGGAAAGCATCAACAAAGCCTCTTCCAGACGGTTCAACCGGTCCAACTGCTTTTTTATTTTTACTGAGTATTCACTGGAACCTTCTTTTTCCATCAACTGAAGGGAAAGAGATGCGGCGGTAATCGGCGTCTTCAGCTGATGAGCAATGTTCGCCAGATTTTCAGCATATCGCTTTTTTGAAGCGACTGCTGATTCCCTGGTCTGATAAAGCATTGTGACTGTCTTATATATCTCATCCTGTAAATGCGAAAAATCATCTTCCTGCGTTTGTATCAAAGTACTGTCAGCACCTATGTTGATATTTTCTAAATACTCTGTCAAATACGCAGCCCGCCTTTGATTGTGCCTATGTATCTTCCGCAGCCCACAGCCAAAAGAAAAGACTAGGATTAAAGACAACAGAAAAAAAGCAAGAAACATACCAGATGGAAATACTTGGTAAAACTCGCCGGCATGGTAGCCATATTTCTCCAAATAGTGATTCCCGTCTATTTCCTGCTCCGTCAGAGTCTGATATTCTTTTAATGCCGTCAGGAAATACTGCTCGCTTTCCGGATTGTTCTCTGCCGCGATTTCACAGAACGCTGAAAGATGTTCAAAAACAAGCTTTCGGTAGGTGTTCAAACCGATAACAGCTATACAGGATAAACACAGAAAAAGCATGAGAATGGGAGCCAAATAAAGTATTCTTTGCTTTCTTTTCCCATTCATATCGTATCCTCCATGCGATAACCAAAGCTGCGAACTGTTTTCAGACAGGTGGGGTTGCACAATTTTTCCCTTAACCGTTTCACGGTAACCGTCAACGTATTGTTATTCACAAAATGACCATGGTTGTCCCAGATCTGTTCCAAAAGCTGGGTTCTTGTAATTGTTTTTCCCTTATTCTCCATCAGCAGCAAAAGCAAATGGTACTCCGACTGGCTCAGGACGATTTCCTTCTGCCCTCTGCTGACCGTCAGCCTCTCCTTATCCAATACCAAATCGTCACAAAATAGTTTGGTCTCTTCGGCTTTTTGGGCCCTCCGCAGCAGCGCAAGCATACGGGAATAAAGGACAGTAAGCTCAAATGGCTTCACCACATAATCATCCGCTCCACTCTGAAACCCAGCTACAACATCCTGTGAATCTCCCCTCACCGTCAGAATGATAATCGGCAAATCCACTACTCTCTCCCGAATCCAAAGGCACAAATCCTTCCCTTCCCCATCCGGTAGATTCCAGTCTATTAAAACAAGGGCAGGAATCTGACTTTGTAATGCTTTTTTTACAGCTGTTACGGTTTCAAATATAGCAACTTTACAGTTCTGCCGATTTAAATACTCTTTTACAGAATCAGCAATCGTTTTATCATCTTCTACGTAAAAAACCTCCATCATGGTAATCCTCTTCCTTTCGTCCGGTCATTCAAGGCTCGCTCGCGAGTCTTCCCCATCTGATAAATATTGGTTATCCAACTCACGTGTTTAAAAACGGTTCAACGAATTTTAACCATTCATTTGGCCGATAAATCGCCAGTTCTCCGTGATTGTATCCTTTCGCTTCGTATATCCGGCACGAGGGAACTTTTTCCTTCAATAACTGGGCGGATCTTTTTACACATTTCATTTCCTTTGAGCCATAGCAGTACAGAATCTGTGCATTGGTCTTGGAAATGTTTTCCTTTAACTGATACTCCGCCATATATGTACGGTACATGTTGTAAAGGGTATTCTTTCTCAGCAACGGAATATCCTGAATGTAATAGTCTTCTAGTTCTTTTGGAAACCTCATTTTAGGACACAGACGCAGGAAAAGCATCTGGCATCTGCAAGAAACCCTGCTAAACATCACTCCTCCAAAAAGACGTACCACAGCAGCACAAAATCTTTCTGTTTTAGGCTGCGGATAACAAATACTCCCGTCAATCATCGCTTTCTGAGAAATATCTCCCCTAAGAGAAAGCATTTCTATCACGATCTGTCCGCCTAAAGATACTCCACAGAGCATAAAAAGATGTCCGCCGCAATTTTCGTCTATGTATGAGATCAGCTTTTGCGCGCTGTCCGTCGTAGACACATATTCTGTATGATATTCCTCCCCATGCCCGTCTAAAGTCGGTAAAATAACATGATAATCTTCTGATAAAGCTCTTGCCTGTCTTAAATAATTCCACCAGGCGTTTCCACCTCCATGAATCATCATAATGTGCGGATTTGCTCTATTTCCAAATTCGTGAAATTTCATCTATGCCTCCTCTTCAAAAATCTCGTCTGCAAGATTTTCCAACAACTTTTTTACCGTATTCTCTATTTCTTCTTTGACCAATAAATCACTATTTTCAATGCAAAGATGAATAAGCTGAATAAAATTTATAACGGCATGAAAATTTATATTTTTCTTGGGTTTGTCTATGTATTTTATATTTTTTTCCATAGAAATCTTTATTGCGTCAAAAGACTGCTTTTTTTCTGCCCGCAAAAGAATCGCAGTTAAATCATCCCTTGATAAATATCGAAAAATATTTTTTTCATCTCTTAAAAAAAAGAAGCTGTACAAGTCTATAAATTCAACCTTTGTTATTTTCCTGTTACATTCTAAAAGTTTCCAAAAACGATTCTCCAAGTCACGCTGCGCATCCTCCATAATCGACAAAATTAGAGCCTCTTTTGAATCATAAAAATTATAAAATGTACCAGTTGATATCCCAGTAATTTTCGCCAATTCTCTGATGTTGAGCTGTTTGTAGCCTTTTTTGCACATTAAATCAATACAATTTTGTTTTATGCTTTTATATAAAAACTGTTTCTTTGCGTCCGAAAAAATTTTAGGCATACTCTCTCACTTTCTGTTCAAGACTGGCTCGCGAGTCTCGGCACGGGACTCGAGTCGGAATTAACCGACGCCATTCATCCCCGAATCCCGCGCATCCTCGCGGAGCGTTTATCAGACAGAAGATTAACACCCACCACTGGTATTAATTTCTCGTTCGCCGCCTATAGAGGCGGGAGCCTTCTCCCCATCTGATAAAATGAACATTTTATTTATATGTTCATTTTATCACCTTCTATATTTTTTAGCAAGTATATTCCCTCACCAGAAACCGTCTCCAAAAGGTCTTGTTACTTACACATAAACGATTCCGTAAAGTGTTTTGTCACGAATATCCCCCCAAGATAAATAAGTAAAATTCCACAAGTAAGCGGAATTGGATTTCGTCCAAGAAGTTTACCCCTTTCCTCTATCTGGTGTGGTGCCGCAGTTAGCTCACGGCATTGCCGTTTGCTGTCTATTTCCCGTCAAGTGGTGCTGTGTACCGATGGCGCGCGTCTAGCATGAACCACAGCGGAGCGTGCGATTCACGATTACTTCTTCACGTAAAAAGCCCGCAAAGACCATAAATTAAGCCTTTGCGGGCTTTTGAAAAATAATCAAAAACCTGTATTAAGTTTATTTAACTTTCGATATTGAGTGGGAGATACCGAGTAATATTTTTTAAAAACCCTGCTGAAATAGTTGATATTCTCAAACCCACATTTTAATGCGATTTCCGTAATATTGCAATCCGATTGCTTTAGATAATAAACGGCTTTGTCCAAACGGATATGATTCATATAATCGGTAGTTGTTTTTCCGGTCAGTTGCTTAAAGGTACGGCAGAAATGGTGAACGCTAAAACCGATCGTCTCCGCTAATTGAGACAATGTTATCTTTTCACAGTAATTACTCTCTATCATTTCAAATACTGGCTTAAATCTTAGTAATGTATGCTCTCTTTCTTCTAACTCTGTCTGTGTCAAGATATGCTGGACATGACATCTCAGCAGTCTGACAATTAAAAAATATATACCTCCCTTTACAGCCAGCTCGTAACCGATTTGTTTGTTATAATATTCTTCCAGAACTTTTTTCACTATTTCCAAGAGCTCTGTATCACCAGCTATGAAATTGTGAAATTCAATTCTATTTAAAGTGATCGGGGCCAAATATTTTGCTTGCAGCAAGTCTTCATGATTACTGTACAAAAACGCGGGCTCAACTCTTATTGTGTAAAAAACCAGATTATCCGAAGTACTTTCCAAGTAATGTAATTCGTTGCAGTTCACAACTGCTAAATCTCCTTCCTGAACTTCGAAGCAGTTTTTCCCGCACTCCAGTTTTGCTGTCCCCTTGATAAAATAGTATATTTGTAAATGCTCGTGCCAATGTCGTGGAAAATTCTGCCCGTTTTTTATGTCATCTTTCTCAAAAATATCCACAAAACTTTCTTGACCTTCTCTGGTAAAATAATTATCTTTATTTTTCATACTCTTAGTATACAAAGGCTCCCCACGGTCGTAAAGAATAAATTTTACGTCTTTTACACCTTACGTGTGATAGGTGCAGATGTGTACATACTTTTTTCATATCAAAATTGTGCTAATAAACAGCAATCCAGTTGTTGAATACACCCTAAGACATGCCTATTATTAGGATGTCAAAAGCTCCCACATAAATCCTTTCACTCTTCCACATAAGTACTAAGAAGGAGATAACGTATGAACGGTAAATCATATGAAACTGATAACAAATCCAACCAGATTGTCCTAATTGTGGTAATCGCAATGACTTTTATGGCTACCTTAGACTCAAGCATTGTAAACGTTGCGCTGCCGGTGCTCTCCCAGCAGCTAAGTGTACCCATTTCTTCCATTGAATGGGTAGCTGCCAGTTATTCCATGATTATCTGCTCAACTATATTGTTCTTTGGACGATTAGGAGATATCATCGGTAAGTCCTGTATATTTCGCATCGGGACAATTCTTTTCACACTCGCTTCCCTGCTGTGCGGACTGAGCACTTCCTTTGCCATGCTGATAGCATGCCGCTTTTTACAGGGCATAGGCGCCTCTGCCTATATGGCCAATAATCATGGAATGATCACCGAATTATTTCCAAGGGAAAGTCGTGGAAAAGCGTTAGGTATTCTAGTAACTGCCGTCGCGATTGGAAACATGGTAGGCCCGTCTGTCGGAGGGATGATCTTATCCGTTTTTCATTGGAATTACATTTTCTATATCAATGTTCCATTTGGCATGATTGTCTTTTTACTGGGGATAAAATTTTTGCCTAAAGGGAGAAAGAAACAGGAAAAATTAGATATAGCCGGTTCCATCCTGCAATTTATGACAACGTTGTTGTTTTTTGGTTCCCTTATTTTGTCTCAGCAAATAAGCATATTCCATCCATATATCACAGCAGGCATTACCGCCTCCATTATTTTAGGTATTATTTTCGTTTACGTAGAAAAGAAAAAGAATGAACCGCTCTTGGACGTAAAAATATTCAAAAGTATCAAATTTTCAGCGAATTTAGGCTGTGCACTGACCTCTTTCATCTGTATAGCCTCTTCGAGTATCTTAATCCCCTTTTATCTGCAAAATGCTTTGGGATTAAGCCCTTTTTGCGCTGGTTTCTTCATGATGCTGCCTCCTCTGATTCTAGCTGTCTGTTCTCCGGTATTCGGGGGCATTTCTGATAAAAGAAATCCGGAAAAAGTGATCTTTGTCGGTCTGCTGATACTAAGTCTTGGATTCTTCTTAATGTCACAGCTGACGGAAACATCGTCTGTTATCTTTTTTGCGGTATTTGTCTCCACAATGGCGGCCGGGCAGGCCATTTTTCAGCCTGCCAACAATGCTCTGATTATGTCAACATGTCCCAAAAGTAAGCTCGGCATAGTCGGCAGCGTAAACTCTCTGGTGAGAAATTTAGGTCAGACTGTTGGAATTACATTATCCACCACTTTGTTATACTCTTTCATGAGTAACAAAGCAGGCTATAAAGTAACCGACTATATTGCCGGCCGTGATGATGTGTTTATCTATGGTATGCGGCATGTCTACCTGATTTTAGTCGCCATTTGCCTGATCGGTGCCTGCCTGACAGGGGGCAGATTACTTTTAAAAGCAGTTGGCAGGCAAAATTTAGAATAAAAAATAAAATAGTACTGATATGTTTTTATCACTGCTATAATATTCGGCATTTCCTACAAGGTAACCCCTTGTTTCCAAAGTGTAAACTCGAAAAACCCAGCTTTCTCCGCTTTCGTTTTTCTCCCCTCTGCCACCTGTACCACATACTGAAAAAACTCTGTGTCCAGATCTCGCACCTGTACTTGTTCCAGACAGCTTCCTGCATTAAAATCAATCCAGTTTTCTTTAAATTGGCTCAATCCCGAATTGGAAGCGATTTTTATCGTTGGAACCCCCGCACCCATGGGATTCCCCCTCCCTGTGGTAAATAGAATTAACTGTGCTCCTGACATCACAAGGGCAGATGTGGACACGATGTCATTACCCGGCCCCTGCAGTAAATTCAACCCGTTTTGTTTCACTCTCTCCGTATATTGCAGGACATCTGCGACCTTACTACCTCCACCTTTTTGAATACATCCAAGACTTTTATCTTCCAGTGTTGTAATTCCCCCCATTTTGTTTCCCGGTGATGGGTTTTCATACACCACCTGTCCATGATCTGTATAGTACTTCTTAAAGTTTTGAATTAATTCCACAGTATTTTGGAAAGTCTGTTGATCCTGGCAACGGTTCATCAGTATGGTCTCCGCTCCAAACATTTCTGGAACTTCCGTGAGAATACTAGTCCCCCCACATGCAACCAGATGGTCTGAAAATCTTCCCACCAAAGGATTCGCGGTTAACCCAGATAGTCCATCACTACCTCCGCACTTCAATCCTACAACCAATTTTGAGATAGGAACCAAGCTTCGTTTGAAGCCAGCCGCATAGGAAATGAGTTTCTTTACCAGCTCCGCACCCTGCTGAATTTCGTCCTGAACTGCTTGGCATTCCAAAAAGAAAACTCTCCGGGTATCGTAATCTCCCAGAACTTTCTGAAATTCACCGATATTGTTATTTTCGCATCCGAGTCCCAATACCAAAGCAGCTCCTGCATTCGGATGTCTCACCAATGCCGCCAATGCTTTCTGCAAGTTTTTATGATCTTCTCCCATTTGACTACACCCATAAGGATGTGAAAAGACTCGAATTCCATCTACTCTCCTCTCTGCACAGTGCTCCGTCAAATCTCTGATCTTATTTGCAATGGAATTTACGCAACCCACTGTGGGCACAATCCATATCTCATTACGTGTTCCCACGCTCCCATCTGTTCGCAAATATCCTTGAAAAAATTCCTGCTTTCCCACCGTTTTAGCCTCAAAAGCTGGACAATATTCATAACTTTTATTTTCATCAAGTTTTGTCCGCATATTGTGAGTATGTATCCACTGTCCAGAAGAAATATTTACTTTTGCTACTCCGATCGGATAGCCATATTTCACTATCTCTTCTCCAGCCCGGATTTCTTTTATTGCAAACTTATGTCCCTGCAAAACTTTCTCCTGCAGAATCACATATTGGCCATCAAGTAGCACTTTTTCATGCCGTTCCAGATTTTCCAAAGCCACGGCCACGTTGTCCCGGCTTTGAATCTGAATCACTCTCTTTGCTTGTTTTCTAAAATCCAATCCATCGCACCTCTCATTCCCCGATCACAGATCTTCTCCAAACTCTTCACCACCAACGGCAAAAAACCTGGAATCAGCGACAAATCCCTCCCCCATAACCAGGAGCTTTTTGCAATCTGATACGCATAATCTTCCATACTCTTCGAACTATTTTGAGAAAAAAATCCCAAGATATCTTCACTGTCACAGACATAATAAGGAGTCCCTTCCCGATAAGCTCGAATCTTTCCTTCCATTATAAGATCTCCTCGATAAAATTGCAAAAGTGCCGCAAATGAAAAAACGGCAATCAACGGTACATACCCAAACCTCTTCTGGAATTCCAGCACTGTGGGCAGGACTCTCGTCCTCCATTTTGACACACTGTTCAATGAAATTGCCAATAACCGGTGATCGATAAATGGATTTTTAAACCGTTCTATAACTGCTATAGAAAAATTCTGCAAATCCTCTCTCGGTAAATCAATCGTAGGAATCACTTCTGTAGACAAAAACTCCTCCACGTATCGGCAAATCAGTCCATCTTCCATACAGTCCCGAACGATCTCATATCCCATCAAATAAGCAGCCATTACCATGGAAGTATGTGCCCCATTCAGAATTCGAACTTTTCGCTTTTTATAAGGAATATGGTCCCTACAGATATGAATAGGCAAGTTTACTTCGTCCAGCTTCAATTTTTCATTCAATGACTCCGGTCCCTCAATCACCCAAAAGCCAAAAACCTCTGCTGTGTCTATCAGCTTATCTTCATACCCATTTTCCCTGTTCAATCGTTCACTCTCACCCATTGGATATCCAGTCACAATTCGATCTACCAAAGTATTACAAAACGTGTTTGCCTCCTCAATCCATCGAATAAATTTCTGAGAAAGTCCCCACTGCTTCGCATAAGCCAGTACGCACTTTTTTAATTCCGTCCCATTATTTTCAATCAACTCACAGGAAAGAATCTGAAATCCTTTTTCTAGATCTCCCGCAGTGACTAGAAATCTTTCATATAGAAAGCGAGTAAGTTTTCCCGGAAAACTACTCTGAGGACAATCTCCAAACTCACATGCAGGATCGTATCTAATTCCCTGTTCCGTAGTGTTTGTAACAATAAATTCCAGCTCTTCATTCTTGGCACATTCCAAAAAACTTTCCCACTCTCTGTAGGGATCAATACATCTTTGGACACTTTGAATAATTCGTCTTTCATTGATTTTTCTTCCGTCCTGGATTCCTCTGAGATAGAGCGTATACAAACCATCCTGTGCATTAATCTTATCACTCGATCCTTGCATAATTGGCTGAACCATTACAATTTTCCCACAAAAATCCGTTTTCTGATTTAACTGATCTACAAAATCTTCCACGAATCCTCGCAAAAAATTCCCTTCTCCAAATTGAAGAATCTTTTCTGGAACATCTCTGTTTTTCGCATCATCATATCCAAGTTCTTTCAATCTCTTATAACTTAAAAGCTCCATGGCAAATTCTCCTTATATAATTGTGGGAAACACCCAAAAGGTGTTTCCCTGATTCACATTCCTGTTATTTTCGACTATCCTTTGCACACTGAATCGCTTCATCTAACACGGAAATTCCTTCTCTCAAAGCTTCCTCTTCTACGATTAACGGTGGACACACCTTAATTGTCGCTCCACTTCCTACTGGTGCAAAAAATAGGAGTCCTTTTCTGAATGCCGCTTCCACCACATCATGCGCAAAATCACAATCCATCTGTTTTGTCTTTGTTTTCGTAAATATGATGCCCCAGACTAGACCTACGCCATTTACACGTCCAATGACATCTTCATGTTTCCTCTGCAATTCTCGCAAAAGCCTTTCACAAAGATTCCCCATTTTCTTTGCATTTCCGGCTAAATCCTGTTCGACAATATAATGGAGATTTGCCAATGCTGCTGCGGAACAGACGGGATTTCCCGAATGGGTACTGGTCATCTCATTTGGCCCATACAGATTCATCACATCACTTCTTCCTATAACACATGACAATGGAAGAGAACTGCTAATCCCTTTCCCGCAACAAATCAAATCTGGAGTCACCTCATAGTGCAGAAATCCAAAAAGTTTTCCTGTACGCCCAAAACCTGCCTGCACTTCATCAAAAATCAACAGAATGTCATGTTCCGTACAAAACTCTCTCAACTTCTTGACAAACCCTTTTGGCATCAACTGAACCCAGCCTCCTTGAAATGTCTCAGTCATAATACCCGCAATTTGATTCGGTTTTATGCCCCGCACCTTCAAAGCATTTAAAAACTCATCAAAACACGCTTCATCTGAATACAGCGGATTCTCCTCGTCCGCCCAGTCATACAGAAAAGCATTAGGAAAGGGAACCTGCTGCATATCCGCATCTTTATTCACAATCCATTCCTTCCCGCCTTCTGAGCCACCAGCCATCTGGGAACCTAACGTTCTCCCATGGAAAGCATTCTGGAACCCAATGATGGTTATCTTCTCTTTTCCCCCTTTCTGAATCCCATATGTTCTGGCCAGTTTTACTGCACACTCTGTAGTTTCTGCCCCAGTACTCAAAAGAAAAACCCGATTATCTGGTATTGGTACCATATTTGATATGTATGCTTCTAGTTCTCCTCTCTGCTTCGTCAAAAAACAATAAGAATGTAAAAGACCATTCTCCGCTGTCTCTATGATCGCCTCCTGAACTTTTGAATTACAGTGTCCGGAATTTGCCACTACCACCCCGGAAGAAAAGTCAAGCCAGCAATTTCCTTCTCTGTCATACACATTCACCCCCTTGGCATGATCCCATAGAATCGGGGGTTGCCCTTGCATAGAAACGGGTTCGTATTTCTCTGCCAGCTCAAAATACTTCGCTGCTTCCGGTGTGGGAATTTGTGTTTGAATTCTGCGGTACTTGGTCTCTACAGGCTCAACATCCACTGGAATCATTGAAAACTTTTTAGACATTTATCCTACCTCCTCTATCAATTTTCATCCTACCATCGCCTCAAGTAATTGAGTTTTTACCACACTTCTCTTTGAATTATCAAATTCTTCTACAAATTGTCCTTTTTTCATAACTAAAATCCGATCGCTCAAATTTATTAGCTCTTCCAGTTCATCTGAGATCAGAAGGATAGCCGTTCCTTCCTCTGCCAGCTGATTAATCAGTTCATAAATTTCATCTTTTGCCCCTACATCAATGCCCCGTGTGGGCTGATCCATAATCAAAACTTCCGGAGAGATCGTCAGCCATTTTCCAATAACTATTTTCTGTTGATTACCGCCGCTCAAAGTCTCGATCTCCTGTTCTTGTCCCCTTGCAACTACATGCATATAGTCCATCATGTTTGCCGCCCTCTGACGAAGTTTTTCATATTGAATGATTCCCAACTTCGAACACAATTTGTATGCTGCTACCACCAGGTTATCCCCTACACTCCTTTTCCTTATAATACCTTCTGCTTTCCGGTCTTCCGGAACTAGCACAATCCCCAGTCTCACTGCCTCCGCCGGACTTTTTACGGAAATCTTACTGCCGTGCAGCAAAAGCTCTCCTTCTCTTTTTCGATCTGCCCCGAAAATTGTTCGAACTAATTCCGTCCTTCCGGATCCTACCACGCCTGCAATCCCCACAACCTCCCCTTTACCCACAGCAAACGAGATATTCTGGACCGCAGTCCCATAACCCGTATAATTTTTCACCTCCAAAACCGTTTGTCCAAAAATCATATTTCGATAAAATTTCTTCTTAATATTTTTGTTTTCCCCTACCATCAAATCTACAATTCTTTGAACACTACATTCCTCTGAATTAAGTGTATTGATCTTCTGTCCGTCTCTTAATACTGTGATTCTGTCTGACACACGAAAAACTTCTTCTAGAAAATGGGAGATGTATATAATACTTTTCCCCAACTTTTTCAAACGATCAATCACTCGAAACAATTCTTCTGTTTCTTTAAACGAAAGGGAAGAGGTTGGTTCATCCATAATAATGATCGAAGCATCCATCGCAACACATCTCGCTATTAATACCAGCTGCTGCTGAGCAGGCGATAAATCTCCTGTAATCTCATCTGCCCGAAGATCAAAACCCAAATTATCCAAAAACTTCTGAGTTTCTTTTTGCATTTCTTTTCGTTTCAGAATATGTCCAATCCTGCCAGACGTCATTTCGCGTCCCATATAGATATTACTGGCCACGTCCAGATTGACTACAAGATCTAATTCCTGATGAATCATGGCAATTCCGGCACTCTGCGCATCCATGGGATCTTTGAATTTTACCTTTTTCCCTCTGATCAGGACTTCTCCTTCATACCCCACATAGATTCCGTCAATAATCTTCATTAACGTGGATTTTCCAGCTCCATTCGCCCCCACCAAAGCATGTGTTTCTCCTGCTCGAAGATCAAAATTCACCTGGTCCAAAACCCGAACACTGTCAAATTTTTTTGTGATGTGCTTCATCTCCAATGCTAGCTCATTGTTCAAAATGCCTCCCCCCTTTGCTACTCTCGTTTCTTACTGGAAAGACTGTCGATGGCTACGGCACCGATAATAATAGCTCCCGTAACTGCATCTGTCCAAAAACTAGATATTCCTAACAGTTGCAGCATATTCAGTATCAGTCCCATAATGATGGTTCCCACTATTGTACTCAGGATATTTCCTTCGCCTCCATCCATGGAAATTCCCCCTATAATGCAAGCTGCAATCACAGTAAGCTCATATCCGTCAGCAGCATCCGAAGTTGCCATCAACACACGCGTATTCAATAAAAGACCTCCCAGTGCGCTGAAAAAACCACAGATTGTAAAAGCGGCTATACGTATCCGGTCTGTGTTCACTCCAGACAGCCAGGCAGCCCGCTCACTACCTCCTACAGCGTAAATCTGCTGTCCAAACCGCGTGAATTTTAAAATTAAATACATCGCAATTCCACATAAAAACCAAATCAGAGCCGCTGTAGGAATCGAACCCGCAATCTTTCCCATACCTATAACATTGTATTCCCTCGGGACACCTTGAATAGGTATCCCGTTGGTAATAATAAAAACTGCTCCGCGCGCCACTGACATCATTCCTAAAGTAGTCACAAAATATGTAACCTTCACTTTCGTCACCAGAACTCCGTTAACCAATCCTATCAAAGCTCCAATTCCTAAACCTCCGATGAGTCCTGCCGCCAATCCATAGTCCCGAAACAAAGGTGTCGCCACCACACCGGCGAGAGCTGCAACAGATCCTGCTGACAAATCAATGGCACCTGTAAGAATACATACGCCCATCCCGAAAGCCATGACACCATAAATTGCATTCTGATTCAGAATATTTAGCAAATTTGTAGTTGAACGAAAGGTAGGGGAGATAATCATGCTGATCACAATCATAACAATCATAATCAATAACATGGTGATCGCTTTTTTGTCTGATGATTTCAACTTCTTACTTGATATTGCTATACTTTCCCGCATCCCTGATCACCCTTTCTCTTTTTGTTTTGTCTTTCACCAAGCTGGATCATATTCCCTTGCGTTTTCAATGTAGACCACAGGTATTTCTGTATAGGTATTGGCTTCAATCTCTTCACTGCCTTCTGTCAGACACTGATATGCCACCTGTAAAGTCAATGCTCCCATATCATATGGAGCCTGCAGTGTAGAACCATACATATCTTTTGCCTTGATGGAATCCAACACTTCACTGGGAAGATCATATCCAATTACCGTCCCGAGAAGCTCATCTCTAGAAGCTGATTTTATAGCATCGACTGCTCCAAGTGCTGAGTATGGGTCCTGTGCCACAATGGCATCGATCTCGCCCTTTGCAAAACGTGTCAGGAAATTCTGGGTAACTGTAATTGCCTGAGACTGATCCTGATCTGAATTCTGTGCAGCTACAATTTCAATACCTGGTGCATTTTCACTTAGATACTCCTCAAGGCCCTGCTGGCGCAGAACCTGCGAAGAAGCACCTAGGGTTCCTTGAATCAATGCAATTGACCCTTCATCTCCCAAAAGCTGATGAACCAGTTCTCCTTGTTTACGCCCACCTTCCACATCATCACACCCCACATGTGTGATCAAATCGACTCCCACATCCTTGGGATCGGATGCAGATAATTTTCGATCCACAGTCATAATAGGAATCTCAGCCTCATTACACTCCATAGCAATGGGAATCAAAGACTCCAATTGTACCGGCATCATGATAATCAAATCACATCCTTCTGCAATAAATGTCTGTATCTGATTAATCTGTGTATTTGTGTCATCCTGTGCATCCTGAACATCCAATTCTACATTTAATTCTTCCTGCAGATCGGTCATTCCCTCTACCAGTTTCGAAAAATACGGGACTTTATTATTGGGCGATGCCACGCCTATGAGAAAAGAGTCTCCTTCCGATACTGTATTTTCTTTGCTGTCCGTGTTTTCTGTCTCTTTTGCAGTGTCTTCCTGAGTTCCTTCATTTTCCGTTCTCGACGAACCACATCCCACTAACAAACTTCCTGCAAGTACAATGGCCAAAATCAGAGATATTTTTTTCTTCATAGTTTTCTCCTTTCCTTCTCTCTCAATATTTCTACAGCCACACGGTTACTTTCACAACATCTTTTAACAGCACATTGTAATTTGAAATAGTAGATTTGAAATCTGTAATCTGTTATTTCAGATTGTTGCTTGTCCCAATCATAACTTGACATTTGCCAATTTGTCAATAAAAATCTGTCTATTTTGCAAAAATTGAACATTTTTCACAATTTATATTGACAGTTTTTGACAAAAAAGTGTATAATCTCCTTAATGGTAGTTATTTGATATCTGAAATCTGTTTATAACAGATAATAAAATGTACTGGAGGTTTTTAAGTTGCTTATATCTGATAGTGTTAACAAGCAAATGTTTGACATTCTTAAAAGGATGATACTCGAACAACAAATTAAAGCTGGTGAGCGAATTGATTGTAAAGCAATCGCTAATAAATACAATACCAGTGTTATGCCTGTTCGAAATGCACTGCAGCAGCTTACTGTTCAGGGGCTTGTCGTCACAAAACAGCGTGTGGGGTATTATGTACGAAAATTTTCAGAGAAAGATTTAATCGAAATCAACGATACACGCGCAATGTATGAAGTTTATTGCTTAAATAAATATTTCAGCCGAATTGATAAGACAAACATAAGAAATCTGTACAATCATTTCGCTGATACAGAATACGATGATTTGTCCAAAATGATTCCTCTTGATCAGGAACTGCATAAAACAATGGTCACCATTTCGGAAAATTCATTTCTTATCAAACAATACGAAGATATGAATTGCCTTTTCAGCCTTGGTAATTATACCGGAAATGCTTATGCGGAAGTCGCCAAAAAAGAACATATGGATATCCTGCACTATATCCTGGAAGAATCAAAAGAAAAAGCTGTAGAGGCCCTGGTCTATCATTTGAATCGAGTGGAAGAAGAAATAAAATTCTTTCATTTAAATTCAGCAGACTCCAAGTAGGAATGATTATCTCGCTTGTTATACTTAACTGTTTTTTACATAGTAAAGGAGTATAGCTTATGATCACCTTAAATAACAGAAAATATGAAGTTATTGATGCCCATGCGCATGTATGGAAAGAGTTTAAAGGAGAACGTTTTGGAGATACACCAGTTGAAAAAATTGGAAATGGACGTGTACGACAAAATGGTGAAGAATTTCAGTTTATACCACCTGAATATCAAGATTACAATGTGCATTTAGAGGTTTTGCAAGGCTATATGGACATCGCAGGTGTCGACAGAGCCGTTATTCTGCAGAATCCCTGTTATGGAGATCAAAGAGACTACGTAAGCAATATAGTCAGAAAATCTCCTGCAAAATTCCGTGGTTTCGGAATGCTGGATCCCCGAAAAATCGATTCCGTTTCCGAAGAAATTGACACCTTAATTCAGAATTATCATTGCATTGGAATCAAAATGGAAATCCCAGACGTTCCCTTTGTCATGGATGCGCCTGAATACGATTTTCTATGGAGAAAACTTCTCGAAAATGATGCCATTGCCGCTATTGACCTGGGATGGGGAAATGGTCCCTACGATTTCAACATTGATCGAATGCGAAACGTCGTAAAGAGATATCCAGATCTAAAATTAATGCTTTGCCATCTTGGGGTTTCCAGGCTTTGGGATCTGGAACAGGAATACCCATATCCCCAGCTACAGAGAACACTTTCACTCCTTGAGATCAATACTGAGAATCTGTACTTTGATATCGCCGGAATGCCTGTGTTCGATCACAGTGATGAATATCCTTTCGATCGGCCCCAGAAAATTTTAAAAACAGTAAAAGAAACTGTAGGTATGGACCGCATCATGTGGGGAAGTGATTTTCCGACGGTGATGCTCCAGTGCACGTATTCTCAATCTCTGGAATACATCACACGTCACTGTGATTTTCTCACAGAAGATGATTTTGAAAAGCTTCTCGGAAAAAATGCTCGGAGATTTCTCTTCCGCGAGTAAGAACCGCATATCAACCGAATTTGAAATACTATCCCTCGGTCTGCAAAAAACATAACTGTAGGCCGAGGGAAATGACAGAGATTTTCTTCTTATTTTCTATTCTTCTCCCTCCCCTCTTTCCATCTATAATTCAGATCCTTTCGAAATTCAATTGCCGCAAACAAGGCAACTCCTGCCGCGAGCACATCCGCCACAGGCTGTGCATAGAGAATTCCATTTTCCCCCATAAACACCGGGAGTACAAAAATCAAAGGAATGAAACAAATCCCCTGCCTGCACGCCCCCAACACAAACCCTTTCCCAGCTCTTCCCAGTGCTAAATAAAGTGAGGAATACACCGTATAAAAACCAAACAGCAAGAACGAAATACCATTCGCCCGGAGTGCACAGCTTCCCACGTGAATCATTTCCATATCCCCTGCTGTAAAGCAGGAGACAATCACTGCCGGAAAAATCACCAATAATGCCCCGAAAGCCACGCAAAACACCGTTGACCACAAAATCGCTGTTCTCACAGCTTCCCTCAGCCGAGAATAGTCTCCTGCCCCATAACTGTATCCTGCGATTGGTTGGAACCCTTTCATAAAACCAAACACCATCAAACTCCCCATGGAAATGATTCTGGTGGCTGCGCCCATACCAGCGATCACAGAATCACCAAATTCCCGGGACTGCATATTAATCAGTACAGAAGCCAAGCTTGTCAGTAACTGAAAGACCATAGTCGGAACCCCTATTTTAAAGATTTCTGCCGCAATTTTCTTTGAGAAATCACACTCTTTAATGCTGAAAGTGAAGAGACTCTTCTTTTGGAGTATATAATTCACATAGATCAAAGAAGTGAAAATCTGTGAAATCCCAGTGGCCACGGCAGCTCCGGTTACCCCCAGATGAAAAGAATAAATAAAAATTGGATCTAAAACTACGTTGAATACTGCCCCAGCCAGCAGCGCGAACATAGTCATCTTCGCAGAACCTTCACTGGTCACAATACTGTTCATCATGACATTAAACACATTAAACACTGACATTGCCACATAAATCCTAGAATAGTCCACCGCATACGGGAGTATTGTCTCCGTCGCACCCAAGCATTTCAATACAGAAGGCAAAAAGGCCAAAACACTCGCTATTACTAGGATTCCTACAAAAATGCTTCCATACAGAGCGGTGCTGGCGACTCTTTCTGCCTTCTCCCTCTCCCCGTTTCCCAATAGCCTGGAAATATAGGAAGCCGCTCCGCTCCCGAACAACAATCCCAGCCCCACAATCGCCTGTCCCAGTGGAAATGCAATCGAAATTGCCCCCATCTGCTCGGTGCCGAGATTCCCGACAAAATACGCATCTGCTAAATTATACAGAGCGTTAATTAGCATACCGACCATTGTCGGCACTCCCATGGCTAAAAGTGCCTTCTTGATCGGCACCACTCCCAATAAATCTGTTTTTTTAGTTTTTCTACTCATCTACCTCTCTCCCTTCCTTTAGTAATTACTCTTTTTTATAATACTATAAATTATAGTATTATAGTGCATTGTCTATACTACTATAATTTATAGTAATTGTCAAGAAAAGGAATATCTACGTATGGCTTCCCACGGACTTGGTGTACAAGCAATGCAGAACACCTTCTTTTACAAAGCTAGTCACCAAGTTTTCAAAAACATAAAAGAAATGACGCTGATACAAGATCATGATATAATGTGATAAAGATAAATTGGAATTCTTGCGGGAGATGTGATAATGAAAATAGAGATAGGAAAAGATTTCCCACAGTGTTTTATACCCTCATATCCGGAAGAATTTAAACTATTCTCTCATTTTGAAACGACAGCAAGAATACCGACCGTTTTACTTGCAATTACCACATGGAAAGAGAACGGAAAGCCTAATGTATGCTTTCACGCATGGAGTTGTTTTCATGGCGATAAAATAGCTTTCTTTGCTGTTATGGGAAACCTTTATCAGCACACCCATACTTATGCAAATATCCAAAGGGAAAAGTGCTTTTGTATCAATTTTCTTCCTATAAGTTATTATGATAAGTTGATTGATACCATTAACCATAACAACTACGAAGCTGACGAATTTTCTGTAGGGAAATTTGCACTTATAAATGCCAAGACCATTCATGCTCCAATGATACAAGAAGCGTTTATAAATATGGAGTGTACTTTGAAAGAAACGCTGGATTTAAGCGGCGCAGGTATTACCGCAATGATGATCGGACAAGTACCGCACATTTCCGTTGAGGAAGAATATGCACAAGGTTATGAAAAACGATATGGGAAAGACGGATTTATGATGTTAGTCCCTGCCCCACAAGACTTAAAAACAGGAGAACCTAATCAATCAGCGATTGCTACAATAAATATTGAAAAATATGATTGACAAATTTCAGTTTGTAGAACTAAGAAAATCGTAATTTGAGAGGTCGTAAAGATCTCTGAAGCAATATTTGAGAGAAACGCCTATGTTGGATTTTTCAACACCAAATATACAAAAGTTGATAAGTAATAGACACTGGAAAGGTGTTGAAGTATATAATCGCATTAAACAAATATACAATTTTGTTCGTGATGAAATTTTATTTGCTTATAACGTTGATGATAGTATTCCAGCATCAAGAGTTTTGGCTGAGGGATGTAGACAATGTAATACCAAAGGCACCTTGTTTATGGCGTTGCTCCGTGGTGTAGATGTTCCTTGTCGTATGCATGGGTTTACGATTGATAAAAAGTTACAAAAAGGTACAATGACTGGTATCGTATATAAAAAAGCACCTAAAAATATTTTTCACAGTTGGGTAGAAGTTTATTTGGACGGGGTTTGGTATGAGCTTGAAGCATTTATTTTGGACAAAAAATATCTTTCACAGATACAAAACATAAATTCTACTCGTAAGGGTACTTTTTGGGGATATGGTGTCGCTGTTAAAGATTTGCGTAATCCAGTAATTGATTTCTCTATAAATAATACCTATATTCAAAGCGAAGGCATTAACCACGACTTTGGAATTTATGAATGCCCAGATGATTTACTTCAAGAACATCATCAAGAAATATCAATTTTTGAAGCCTTTCTGTATAGAAATTTAGGCAGGCACTTGATGAATTACAATATCAAAAAAATAAGAAATGCTAAACGATAAATCCTAGTTTTAAAATCGAAATTTAATGAGCAAAAACTTAATTATAAGGAGTATATGAAATGTGGATTTTAGGGAGTATTCTTATAGTCACATCGTTATTAGTTCTATATCTAAAATACAGGGTTGTTCTCGCTGGTGAAAAATGCAAAGGAAAAATAGTCGGCATTGTAGATCAATATGCAGGTTATTCAGTGGGTGGTGTTAATGTGAAAAAGCATGCTTATATAGTAAAGATTAAGAATAAAAAATATTATACTGCACATGGTTGTTTATTTTTATCATTGGGAAAGAAGAAGATTGGAAAAGAAATCTTTGTGTTTAAGAATGAAAAATATGGAAATGAGGTTTTTAAATGCTTTGATTTTCGTATAGAAATTGTTGCTTTCTTGGTATTTTTATCAGGTGTTTTTATAATTTATACAGGCTTACGATAATACCAAACAAATCCCATTTTCGCAGAACACGGAAATTGGAGATTTAAGAGGAAAAATCATGAAAAAAGTTATAGACATTTTTAGTGTTCTGTTTCTTATCACATCACTAACGGCTTGTTCACCAGACTTCAATGGAAGCAGAACAGGAAACAACAATCAACTAATTATGGAATATACCGCGTTTAATACTACTGATACTCAAGATTTCGTTGTTGAAGCCGGAGATATTATTCATGTAGAAATTGTAATTGAGGATGGACTTTTATCATATAAAATTCAGAAAGATGATGATGAACCTGTCGCTGAAAGTGAAAGTATTTTCTATTCATCAGAATTTGATGTTGAGGCAGAAGAAAGTGGAACATATACAGTAACTGTAACAGGAGAAAAAGCAAAAGGAAGTATAAAATTTGTAGTAGAAAGTGCAAAGTGATTTATTGGAAAAAATCAGCAAATTCAGAATTTAAAGGAGAAGATAAAAGTGCATTTTACGCGTATCACAGATCTATCACACACTATGTATGACACGGCATTAAAATTGTACCAAATTAGTTTTCCGCATCATGAGCAGAGAGAAAAAGGTTCACAAGAAAAAATTTTAAGTGATAGCGAATACCATTTTTATTTGATATATGATAAAGCGGTTTTTGTTGGCTTGATTTTATATTGGGAGAGCACAGATTTTATTTATGTTGAACATTTTTGTATTTTACCGGAAATGAGAAACAAACAATATGGACAGAAAGCATTAACTCTCTTAATGGAACAAAACAAAATATTGCTTCTTGAGATTGACCCGCCTGTTGATGATATTTCTAAGCATAGGAAAAAATTTTATGAAAGATGCGGTTTTGTACAAAATTCCTTTAGCCACATTCACCCGCCATATCATAAAGAAAATGGCGGGCACAGCCTCCTTATAATGAGCTGTCCCAAGCAAATTTCACAAAGTATGTTTGATGCTTTCAACCAGTATTTAAAAAATAAAGTTATGAAAAACGTATTTATGTAACTCCCAATTTGTAAAAAAGGAGAATCTTATGGCCACAATTGATTTAATTGTACTTGGAATGTTAAAAAAAGAATCTTTAAGCGCTTATGATATCCAAAAATTAGTGGAATATCGCAATATATCCAAATGGGTAAAGATCAGTACCCCCTCTATTTATAAAAAGGTCATTCAGCTAGAAAAAAAAGGATATGTCAAAAGCTGCCTTGTTAAAGAAGGAAAAATGCCGGAAAAAGCGGTCTATTCTCTGACCCTGAGCGGAGAAGAGCAGTTTGAAAAGCTTATGCTGGAAACTGCCGGAAGGCCCATACGTATTTTTTTGGATTTCAACGCCGTCATTGTGAACCTGTCCAGCCTACCTCCCCAAAAACAGCAACTTTGTCTGGAAGAAATAGAAAAGAATGTTTTGTCATTAAAGGCTTATCTAGAGGAAAATCTCAACGCCAAAGAGAGCATTGAAGCGATTCCAGCCACTGGATTAGCCGTCCTTCAGCAGCAATATATTCTGGTTCAAACGATTGAGACGTGGCTTTCCTCACTCAGAGAACAGGCCCCTAATGTGCAAGAGGATACACAGTCATAAGGTCCTACGCTGAAATGCGAGGCTGTTTTTATATTTCATTTACTTCTTGCTGAATACATTCTGCGATCCACTTTTTCACTATCGTATTATCGGCAGCCTCCATAAATGCGTGCTCGCTGTTCGGAGATACCGTCAGCTTCGAATGACTGAGGTCGGCAAATGTTTTTATCACTTCCAGGGACTGCAAATTGTCTCTTCCGCCATATAGAATATGTGTAGAAGAATTCCACCTCACTATAGGATTCCTCTTTACATACTGATAGTAATCCCAAGAAAGAGTCTCAATCGGAGTAGAGATATCTCCCCTGTTTCTGAGCATATCTTCCGTCACATGAAACCATGAAAACATATTTTGAATCAAGTATTCCATATCCACAATTGGAGATAGAAAAAGACATTTTTCAAATGTTCTGCCCCCGTACGCATGAAGACAGAAATATGCTCCTATGCTGCACGCATACAGAGAGACTCTGCTCCAAGAAGAAAAAACATAGCCTTCCAGTTGACGCAAGTCCGAAATTCCATTCCATATATTACATGGGTAAGCCTCATCTTTTCTCTCTCCATGGGCCGGCAGATCAAAGCTAACTGTCTGCCATCCGTTGCTCTTAGCTATCTCGGCAAACTCCGCTGCTTCCTCTTTCCTTGCCATTTTTCCGTGGACGTACAGATATACTTTTTCTGACCACTCTCCCCAGACAATGACTGGAATATTCCCAATATAAAATTTCTCCGTTTTCATTCTCGTCTCCCCCTTCGGCTTCCCGTTTCTGGCTCATAAACCGTCTCAGCTATTCTAACCCCTTCAAGCTTCGCTGTATGCCCGCTCAATTAACTTCTTCGCTTTCTCAAAATCCCCAGAGCTTTTGACAATCACCTGCAAGTCCCCAGTCCCATAGTGGCCGATGTTTCTCATGTCCCGGGTAAAACCTTCCTCCAAATTGACTGTGTCCGGATTCAGTTTTAGGTAGAGAATCAACTGTCTGCTGTAGATTTCTATGCAGACCAGATTTTGAACTTTCTTGTAGGCCAGATACAATTTCAACTGATTAGAGACAATATCATCCCCCAGAGACTCAATATAATTGCAAATATCCTCGTATAAGGTTCTGAGTGGCGCCGGAGCTGCGGCCAGTTTTTCTATATGAGTCTTTTGTCCATTGCCTCTTCTTTGTTCTTCTGCATCTGCTCTATTCATCGGCTGCACCACCGGAGTATTCAAATATTCAAACAGAATCAGCTCATTGTCATATTTTCTGTATTTCACAAGTTTTATGTTTCGCTGCATCTGGTTTACCGCATGAACATCGTATTTCGTAAAATCATTGGCCACACAGATCACGCAGGGAACAGACCAGTCTATCAGCTCGGCAGCCTCCCTTCCCATCTTCTCAATCACCAGCAATTTGAAATCTGCCTTATGGTCCAGCAGCCAGTCCAGATAAAACAGTCCTTGATTAATCACATTTTCATTGCTGCTTCGTTTATATTCAAAAATAACAGGACAGTTATTCTCATCAATCCCAATACTGTCCATGCGTCCATTGGTAATCGAATATTCGCTCTTTAAAAATCGGACTCCGAAAAGCGTCTCCATATTCTTCTCAATCAAGGTCTGCAACTCTCTCTCCAATAAGACCTCCGATGATACCAGTTGCCTTACCCCATCTTTAATATCAAACAATTTTATCTCCGACATGTCTCCTCCGTTCCTTCAAACACTGCTGCTGTATCTCTTCCCTGCCCCTTTACACAGCACACTTCAGGTAATTTGAACTTCTTTCACTACTCATAAGAAAACATCAAATTACTACAAATAAGCCCATTAAAATCCATAGAAATGCTGCTCCCATTTCAGTTGTATGACTTTTATCAGTATGGTCAAATAATATTTCCCGATCTTCCATTCTTTCTTTTCCCATTTTTGTCAAAATTTTTTCTCAGTGCAATCTCGGTTGGAAAAATAGAACCAATTAAAAAGACTAGCTGTACTCCCGTGATAATCGCTCCTACAGTTCTTACAACCTCCATATTTTTTCCGATTACCAAAAGCATAAGTATCACTGTTGTCGGCAATGAGATCACCCCACAGAAATACCATATCTTTCCGCAATATTTGTGAGCAAACTCCCATGTGTCCTTATTTTTCATGGACATGGGAGTCCGATATCCAAATACTTCATTGATCTCCTTTGGCGCTTTCCTCATGAAATGTTTTCCAAAACCAATCAGTGTAAATGTAATAAGTAAATTCATAAGCAACATATAAATCCAAAATCCCATAAGAACCTCCCTTTCCGGAAAATCCAAATTTTCGCATTCTTCGTCTTTTTGAATTATCGTTTAAGAAGTATCTCCTACTTTCAGATCGGTTGATTTTATTTTTTATATGAAACTTAAAATAGATTTTTGATTATCTTTTCATATCTTCTTAAATGTCCGCAAAGCCTTATTTTATCAGCTTTACGGGCATTTCTCTTTTCGGCTGATACTTCCAAACCGCCACGTTTCATCACGTTTTTTCATGGTCAATTGTGGTAAAACTTTAGGCTATCATGCTCCTTAATTCTGCCTTGACGTTCTCCATTGACGCATGGGCGTACAGGTTCAGCGTGATACTGATATTCGAGTGTCCCATGATGTACTGTAAGCTCTTAGGGTTCATGTTCCTGTTGGCAAGTCTGGTACAGAGCGTATGCCGCAGGATATGGGGTGTTATCTTTGGTAAGGTGTCCTCATGGTACTTGTTATACTTCTTTGTCAGATTGGCAAAGGTAGACGTATAATAAGCGTTCGTCATAGGGTAGCCTTTCCCGTTCAGAAAGAGGAAACCCCTGTACCCGTCTACCTCTATCGGCTCTGCCTTTGGCTTGTTTGCCATGACACGCTCAAATGCCTGTTTTACTTCCTCACTCATAGGAATATCACGCACACCGCTTTTCGTCTTTGGCGTTTCGATATAGTAGTCTGTTTCCTTGCTGGATAGTAGCTGGTGGCTCACATGGATAATCTCCTGTTCAAAGTCAATATCCTGCCTTGTCCACATATTTGTATAAGTATCTTCCGTCTGCTCTCTGGCTCTCTCCTGTCTTTAAGAGGCGACCTTTGCTGTCCCGTCTTTTTTCTGACATTTCTTATCTGCTCCTTTTGTAAGAAAGAGCCTTGATATGACTTACTGAAATAATATCACATACAAGGCTCTTTTGCATTAGATTGCGTCTGTTTTATCCATAAATCTCTCAAACTGCTTTTTCTTAATCAAGATACGGTTGCCGTTCATCACATACCAGTCCCCGTGTCGGTTTTCTTCTACCAGTCGGCGGAGCTTGTTCTGTCCGATCGTGAAGTATCTTGACGCTTCTTCAATGGTAAGGGTGTATTTTCCCATACGGGAATATCTGTCTTTTCGTTCATCATGCCACCCCCCTACCTGTTCTTTGTGTCATACTGGCCGTAGGGTATCAGCTGTGTCCTGTCTATCCGCTGTAAATGGGCGGTCAGCTTGCTGGAAAGGGAAGTGCTGTATCTTGCCCTGTCCAACATAGCCCCGACACGTTCCAGCCCACCTAAAGCGTCATGTTCCTCCAAAAAGTAAAAGCTCTTGACCGCTGAAATCACGCTGCCCTCAGTCAGCCATTGTTGCGTTTCTTCAAAGGTATTCTGTTGTTTTGGGGTATGGAGTTTTAGAAGTTCCACAGCCCCTAAAAAGCGTTGCTAGAAACGGCACGTTTTCCAAACGGCTCTTATTGCTCTCATTCCTGTTTGCCACGATAAAACGTAGATTATTCGCTAACAGCCCGAAAGCAAGTTCCCCAAGCTCCAACGGTCTGTCCTTGAATGTCATGGCAAAGGCATGAGCCTTTTCATCACGAAGTTGCATTTCCGTTCGTTTCCAGCTCCCCACTTCATCAAGCGTCTTGTTATACTTTGAACACACTTCCTTGTCATAAAAACGGTAAGACAAGCCCGATTTTCCATCCCCGATATAAACGGTCTTTGCGGTGTTAAAATCATCAAACTTGCTTTCGTCAAAGTGGTAGCCCTCACTATTCGAGATAAATTCCTCTTTTTCGCATTTCTTCTTTATCTGCTCTATGGTAAAAAATGGCTTTTCGTTTTTATCATCAATGGCAATATCAAGCCTTGTGAAGTGGAAGTTATCCTGTCCGTATCTTCGCTCACAATGTTTGAACATATCCCCAAAAGTACAATTCCTACTGTCGAGAATACGGAAAATATCATCACACCCTCTGCCGGTCATAACAAGATAACAGCCTAACCCTTGTGGGTTATCCTCTGTTTTTCTTGCGTCGCCCGATACATAAATATCTCCAATCTGCCAGCGTGCTTGATAGGTTTTGTATTTAATGCTTGCCGGATAGACATTGAAAATGTCAGTCGGTAAACCTAAAATGTGCATGATGACATCTTCAGCAGTTGCCGTTTCAAATACAATGCTGATGTAATCAATCTTAACGGATAAATTTTTGTGTGTAGTTATAGTGCATTACTCCTTTCGTATGTCCCGTTTTTTGCGGGGTAAAAATTGTGTTTTTTCCTTTATTTATCACAGTTTCTAGGTACTATGACATGTATGCGCAGGGCGGTGTTACATATACGCCCTTTACGAACGCCTAAAGGCGTTCCCTTTCCAAAAGGAACTGTCTGTCCGAACACGTCTGGGGGACGTGCCCCGTCCAGCCAGCCCCTTTTGGAAACCACTATTTTCGGTCTGACAGTCCATGCTTATTCATGCTATCAAAATGAAAATATATCTTCTCTATGCTTACTCAAGCGTGTGATTGACCCTAGCGTGCTTAATCACTCCATCTGATACGATAATAACGCCATTAGAATTACTTGTCAAGAAGTTTTTGTTGACTTTTGGATATATATTAAGTATGATATGCTTATAAATACCAAGAGAAGCAACGAAAGGAGCGGTTATACTAAGTTATGGAGCATTATGAAAAGAAAATCAGTTTCTTAGGAGAAAACATACAGACCATAAGAAAACACAGAGGAATGAAACAACAGGAACTTGCGGACAAAATCGGTATCAATATGCAGAGCCTTTCCAAGATTGAACGTGGTGTGAATTATCCTACCTTTGATACGCTGGAAAAGATAATGGACGTGCTGGGTGTAACGCCCAATGAATTATTGTCGGGAGAATGGAAGTATATCGACCATACCGAGCCATATATTATGGATATTATCAAACGGGAACAGGACTTCAATGTTTCCTTAGATTATCTGTCTGAAAATGAATTCTTTGATAATGAAAACGAATACAAATTCTACATGGAAACCATATTGATTAGATACATCAGCAATTATCTTTCTAATGAGGTTGTAGAAATTGAAGAACTTATGGAAATCAAACAGTTAATACAGCGTCAAAAAATAGAACGTATGATGAAAGTACACAAGGAAATGCGAGGGTTAGACCGATACAGAGAACAACCAAAAGAATACAAATATCACAACCCTTATGATGATTGGATATTCCGTCAACTTGCAGATATTGACAACAGAAAAAACATTCCTAATACTTCTCCACAAGTAGACTTTAATGAGGGAGATTATGAAGATTATCTAAAGGCGAAATGGAACAGAGGTTTTTAATTTCCTCTTGCATGGAAGATACAGCAAACAAAAAGCCCAGTAAAGAGTGCAAAGC